>Ga0302321_100000075_pt1 | contig 89819 bp, 67 predicted proteins | sample Fen_T0_1_FD_202505 | JGI IMG/M metagenome (GOLD analysis project Ga0302321, IMG submission 202505) | Peat permafrost microbial communities from Stordalen Mire near Abisko, Sweden - Fen_T0_1 | ecosystem: Environmental > Terrestrial > Soil > Wetlands > Permafrost | place: Sweden: Abisko...
CATGCAGAGGCTCCAGAGTATGGGATTGGATTCGAGTCCAGTCGTGCGGGGAAGCAAAACTCAGAAATTCAGACAAACCATGGATAAACGAAACAGATAAATGGGAGATGAATTTTGCCCGGAAGGCCTGTGGTTTGGTGTAAAGTGACCGCATGAATTCACACAGGCTTCGCATTGATTTCGCCTCCGGTTTGGCACGTGTGGGTGTTTGCCTTCTCTTGTGCTCACTGGCTGGTTCACTCGCAGCACAGCGGCCTGCCGCCCCCCAGAAGGCCGACTCGATCCTGATTCTGAAGAAGGATCATGTGATGGAGTTGCTGGCCGCAGGCAAGGTGATTCGCACCTACAAGGTGGCGCTGGGGCAAGGCGGCCTTGCGCCCAAGCAACGCGAAGGCGACGCACGCACGCCGGAAGGCCACTACACCATCGACGCCAAGTACACCGTGAGCCACTATCACAAGGCTATGCATGTTTCCTATCCCGATGCCGCGGATCGCAAGCGGGCGGCGAAGCTGGGCGTCCGGCCCGGTGGGGCGATTATGATTCACGGACTGCCTAACGGCAAGGGATGGGTGGGCGCGAAGCACCGGCTCTACGACTGGACGCTGGGCTGCATCGCTGTCACCGATCAGGAAATCGACGAGATCTTTGAGTTGGTGCCAGTGGGAACACCGGTCGAGATTCGACCATAGTGCTGCCTCCAGCAAACCAACCTGCGAAAATAGTAAGGAATGCTCTCTCTGCAAAATGCCGGCAAGCGGTTTGGACCGCGAATTCTCTTCCTTGAGGCCAATTGGCTGATTCGGGCGCGCGAGAAGACCGCGCTGGTCGGGGCCAACGGCACCGGCAAATCGACGTTGATGAAAGTGCTGGCCGGCATCGAGACTCTCGACTACGGCCAGGTGCAGCAGACTCGCGGCATGAGCATCGGCTATCTGCCGCAGGAGGGGCTTGCGCTCACTGGCCGCACGGTCTTCGAGGAGTGTCTAACGGTCTTCGACGAGTTGCGCGATATGGAGCGCGAGGTCGAGCGGCTCGGGGGGCAGCTGGCCGTGCTCGATCATGAAGGTCCGGAGTACGAGGCCACTGCCGAACGCTACTCGATGCTGCAAGAGCGCTTTCACTCGCTCGACGGCTACGCGCTGGATGCTCAGGTCGGTGGAGTGCTCACCGGGCTCGGCTTCAGCAAAGAAGACTGGTCGCGACAGACCGATGAGTTCTCGGGCGGCTGGCAGATGCGCATCGCTCTCGCGAAACTGCTGCTGGCCAAGCCGAATCTGCTGCTGCTCGACGAGCCAACCAATCACCTAGACCTTGAAACGCGCAACTGGCTCGAGGACTATCTCAAGAGTTATCCCTTCGGTTACATTCTTATCTCGCACGACCGCTATTTTCTCGACGTGACCATTGATCGCACGGTCGAGATCTGGAATAAGAGGCTGAGTATCTATCAGGGGAATTTCACAAAATATCTCAGCCAAAAGGACGAACGTCGGACGCAGTTGCAGTCGGCCTATCGCAATCAGCGGATACAGATCGAGCATCTTGAGGCGTTTATCAATCGCTTTCGCGCGCAGGCCACCAAGGCCAAGCAAGTGCAGAGCCGCATCAAGGAACTCGAGAAGATCGAACGGATTGAAGTGCCTGAAGAGGAGTCGACGATTCACTTCAAGTTTCCGCAGCCGCCGCCCTCAGGGCGCATGGTTGTGGAGGCTGAAGGGCTCTCGAAGAGCTATGGCGAGAAGCAAGTGCTCGACGGTGTGCGCTTTGGCATCGAACGCGGCGACCGCGTGGCGCTGGTTGGCGTCAACGGCGCGGGCAAGTCAACGCTGATCAAGCTGCTCATCGGCGACGAGGCTCCCACGGCTGGCGAGATCAAGCTCGGCCACAACGTCATCAGCGAATACTTTGCGCAGGACCAGTACAAGGTGCTCGACGGCGATGCGCGCATGCTCGACGACATGAGCGGCGCAGCGCTCAAGGTGCCTGAGGGCGAGCTACGGTCGTTGCTCGGCTGCTTTCTCTTTCGCGGCGACGATGTTTTCAAGCCGCTCGGCGTTCTCTCGGGCGGCGAGCGCAACCGCTACGCGCTGGCGCGGATTCTGGTTTCGCCGTCGAATTTTCTACTGCTCGACGAGCCGACCAATCACCTCGACATGCGCGCGAAGGACGTATTGCTAGACGCGCTCGCGGCTTTCAGTGGCACTGTGGTTTTTGTCTCGCACGACCGTTACTTTATCGATCGACTGGCGACTCGCGTGCTTGAAGTGGAGAACGGAACGGTCACCAGCCACGAGGGGAATTACGAAGATTATTTGCGCTGGAAGACTGCGCAGGGGATTGCATCCAGCGGCCTTTCGGTTGAGATCCCCGCGAAGGGGAAGCAGGCAGAAACTGTCTCGCCCTCGAACGGCAGCGCGACAAATGATGCGGAACCTGAGGCTGCAAGGGAACGGACGCGGCGGCTGAATCCGATCAAGCAGAAGCAGATGGAAGAGCGATGCGCGTTTTTGGAGGAAGAGGTTCCGCGGATTGAGGCTTCGATTGCGCACACCGAGGAACAGTTGGGCGTTTACGTTTCGGCCGACGAGACGCAGCGGTTGAGCGACCTTGCGGCTGAGTTGCGCGCGCAGCTTGCCGACTTCACCGCAGAATGGGAAGAGCTGATGATGCAGCTGGAAGGCGCTTGATTCTTGCATGGCGTCGCAGGTCCGAAAACCCGGATCTGGAGCACCCATACCGAAGCCGTCTAGGCCAACACTTCCATCATCAGAAACTCGCGAGCCGCGTACTTTCCATTGGGCCAGTCCATGCCGTCAATGACTGCTCGGCCCTCCGGAAAATCCAGGTTATCGACTAGGGCCTCGGACACGTTGATTTCATGACCCTCCATGATAAAGAAGTACCTGATCCAATGGAGTCCGGGGCTCAACTTGGGAAGCAGCGCCTCTTTTAGCCGATCAAGCAATCCGCCACAGACGAGATTGTTCGGGGGCTCTCCCTGCAAGGTCACTGGTCCTAAACAAATCTGCCATTGGTTGCCCTCGGAACTCCAGGATTCCCATTCAACTTGATCGGCACCATGTTCTCGGTCGACGAGCACCGCCAAAAGAACGTGCAGCGAGGCGTGAAGGAATTTGCGGAAAGCGTTCATTGTGGCATCAGACTCGTCGGTTCCCCGCCCCGCAAATGACTCAATCAGCTGCTTGCCACCGAGGCGCGGAGACGTAGCGCGAACATCGAGCTGAAGGAGCGTAGAGTCGAGATGGTTTCGAACTCGGACGACACCAATAGAAACATCCAAGCCAGATTCGGGATCGAAGACGCTTTGATCACGCCGATTGGTAGGGATTCCATGTGCATTGAGAATCTCTTGCAGTGCCGCGATTGGGTCGAAGGTCATTCCGCCGAGTATACCGAAGATCCCACGGGGGAAATCAACACCGAATGGGTCTTTCACGAATTCCCCTACCTTAAAGTCCAAAACTAAGATCCGACGACGGAAGTCTGATTCGGGGGGTCGTTCCGCCCCTACGGGGCTTCGGTTGTTTTGTGATTCTGGTCCCAGGGTTACGCTGCGCTTCACCCTGGGCTATTCTCCTTCTCTCCCTACGGGAGAGAGTGCATGAGACGTGGGAACGGATCAAATTGGAGAGAACAGATATAGCGGGAGAGGGTGCGCGGAAGAGAGCGCTGGGGGAGTGAGTGGGTTTGAGATTGCGCGGACGGGGACGTCCGCGCGACAGCCGGCCGGGAGGCCGGCGCTACAAGATGATTCGCTCGTGAACAAAGAAGCCTTGATGGGGTTTCGTGCATCATCTAAAGCACGATGAGTTTATTGTGGAATCCCGAGAGTTGGGCGTTGCGGCTGAAGGAGCTGGAGGCGCAGTCTGGCGAACTGAAGGAGGCTCCGCTGCGGCGCGATGTGCGTTCGCTGGGCACGCTGCTGGGCGAGGTGCTGCGCGAGCAGGCGGGCGAGGATCTTTTCGCTCACGTCGAAGCGCTACGGCAGGGCACGATCCGGCGTCGCGACGAAGAGGCGCATGGGCACGATGAAGAGGCTGCGCGGGACGCGGTGGCGGCGCTCGATCTGGTGCATTCGCTGCCGGTGGAGCGGGCGATTCTGCTGACGCGGGCTTTTGCGTTTTATTTCGAGCTGATCAATCTGGCGGAGACGAACCATCGCAAGCGGCGGCGTACGGCTCTGCATATGAGCGGCGACGCTGGGCGTCAACGCGGTTCGCTGGCGGGGACGCTGTGCGAGATGCGGCGGGTGGGCATCAGCGCTGAGGAGGCTCTGGAGTGGCTGGGGCGCGTGCTGATTGTGCCGGTGTTTACGGCGCATCCGACGGAAGTGGCGCGGCGGTCGGTGATGTTCAAGCGGCGGCGAATTGGGGAGTTTCTCGCGGGACTCGATCGGATTCCGGTGCCGGAGCCTGAGATGGCGCGGCTGGAAGAGGCGATTCGCGCGGAGATTACAAGCCTGTGGCAGACCGACGAGGTGAGATCGCGACGACCGACGGTTTATGACGAAGTGAAGATGGGGCTGGACTATTATGACGTCTCGATTTTTGCGACGCTGCCGAGCCTCTATCGCGAGATTGCCGAGGCGCTGAGAGCGGCGTATGGACTGGAGATCGAGACGCTGGCGCTGCCGCAGGTGTTGATGTTTGGCTCGTGGATCGGCGGCGATCGCGATGGGAATCCGTTTGTGACGCCGGCGGTGACGCGGGATGCGATCCGGCTGGCGCGGGGGCATCTGCTGCTCTACTATCAGCGGCGGCTCGATGAGATTATCGACCTGCTGACGACGAGCGCACAGCAGGTGGGCGTGAGCGAGGCGCTGCTGGCGCGGCTTGAGGCGTATGTTGCGCTGGTGCATACGCCCGAGGCGCAGGCCTTTGAGACGCAGTATCAGTTTGAGTATTACAGGCGATTTGCGATCTGCTTGAAGGCGCGGCTGCGAAGGACGCTGGACAAGGCGACGGAGCAAACGAGTGCGAGCGCGCTGCCGGTGATGCCGTATACGCTGGCGCGAGTGGACGACACGCTGGGCAAGCTGGCGAATGCGCTGCCGGCGTATTGTTCGGTGCTGGATTTCATCGATGACCTGGAAGTGATGCGCGAGTCGCTCGAGGCTAATCGCGGGGCGCGAATTGCGCGAACGCTGGTCGATCCGCTGATCTTGCAGGTGAAGACTTTTGGGCTGCATCTGCATACACTGGACATCCGGCAACATGCGCGGGTTCATGCGAAGGCGTTGCAGGAGGCGATTGCGGACACGGCTGCGGAGTCGCTGCCGGGCGAGTTGTCAGAAGAGACGGCGAGCGTGCTGGAGACTTTTCGCGTGGTGGCGGAGATCAAGGATGGCTGCTCGCCAGAGGCGATTCGACAGTATGTGATCAGCGGGGCTTCTTCAGTGGATGACGTGCTGGCGGTGGTGCGGCTGGCGCGGCTGGGCGGCGTGCGAGTGGAAGGGGCGGGGCGAGATCCCGGCTTGATGCCGGTGCCGTTGTTTGAGTCAATCGAGGATTTGCGGCGGGCTCCGGAGGTATGCCGCGAGCTATGGAGCCGACCGGATTATCGCAAGCTGATGGCGACGTGGGACAACTGGCAGGAGGTCATGCTGGGGTATTCGGATTCGAATAAAGATGGCGGCATGTTGACCTCAACGTGGGAGATCTTTCGCGCGCATCGCGATCTGCATGTGGTGGCGCGGAAAGCTGGCGTGAAGCTGCGACTCTTTCATGGGCGTGGCGGAACGGTGGGGCGCGGTGGAGGGCCGACGCATCGCGCGATCTTTGCGCAGCCGATGGATTCGTTTGACGGACAGTTGAGGATTACAGAACAGGGCGAGGTGTTGAACTTCAAGTATGCAGACGAAGTGCTGGCGGAGCGGAATCTGGAGCTGATGATTGCTGCTTCTCTCGATGCGCTGGCACGGCCGAATGCGCGTGATCCTGAAGGGCATTTTAGTGGCGTGATGAAGCCGGAGTGGGAGGCTGCGCTCGATGAGCTATCGGGGATTGCGTATGAGTACTACCGCAAACACATTCTCGACGATGCGGATGTGGTGACATATTTTGAGCAATCGACGCCGGTGGGCGAGCTAGAGCAAGCGAAGATTGGATCGCGGCCTTCGCGGCGGAATGCGAGTACGAAGCTCGCGGACTTGCGGGCGATTCCTTGGGTCTTTGGATGGACGCAGTCTCGGCTGCTGGTGCCGGCGTGGTTTGGCGTGGGATTTGCGCTGGAGGAGTTTTTGGCGCGGCCGGGGGCGCTGGAACTGTTGCAGACTATGAGGCATGAGCTGCCGCTGTTTATCGACCTGCTGCGTAATGTGGAGCTGGCGCTGGGCAAGGTGGATCTGGCGACGGCGCGGCTTTATTCAGAATTGGTAGAGGACCGGAAGCTGCGGGAACGCATTTATGACTTGTTTGAGGGCGAGTTTCATCGGACGGTGCGAGGGCTGCTGGCGGTGACCGGGCAGAAGGAACTGCTGGAATCGAATCCAGTGCTGGGAAGGTCGATCAAGCTGCGCAATCCGTACGTCGATCCGATGCATTTGATTCAGATTGACATGCTGCGGAGGAAGCGGGCGGGCGAGGATACGCCGGAGGTGAATCGCGCGATTGCGGCGACGATCAGCGGAATCTCAGCGGGGTTGAGGAATACGGGGTGAGGGTTTGTGCGCGGGCTTCAGAGGTCTCCCAGGTCCGAAGATCCGGACCTGGGGCACCTCATTGAGAAGAGTCATTTGGCGAGGGGGCGCCGATACTCTCTTACTTGGCAAGACTGCGGAAGTAGAAGATGGAGTCCTTGATCTGGGTGTCATTGAGTGAAGGCATCGGCCTCATCTTGCCTTTGCCGTTTCTGATGGAGAGGAACATTTGGTTGTCGGTGAGGTTTTTGATGTACGGATCGGCGACAGGTTTGACTTCGAGCATTCTGGCTGTCGGTGTGTCGGCTGTACCGGTGGCGCCATGGCACATTTTGCAGGTTGTGTTATAGACCGCTTCGCCTCTGGTTTGCGCGAAGCCCACAGTGCCGGCCAGAGCAACGATGATGGCCAACACTACCTGGGATCGATTTGTCTTTCTCAATGCAACGGTCCTTCATTTTCTGTTGGCCAGTTTCTGTCTGCCAGGTCGAGCAAGACGAACTCCTGACGAACTTGTTGATTCTGCGTTTGATACATCTATCGACCCATCGCCCGGCTCTTTTCAGGTTTTTGGATTCGAATTATCCAAAGCTCTCTTCGTGAGCTTTTCGGCGGATACCGCTTTTTCGAGTTTGAGTATCGAATCCTGGCGAATCGAACGAACGAGAGGGTGTTTTGAATCAAAGGCGGCGATTCGCGCTCGCTGCGCGGGGGGCAATCCATATGTAGATCCGATGCATTTGATTCAGATTGACATGCTGCGGCGGAAGCGGGCTGGCGAGGATACACCGGAGGTGAATCGCGCGATTGCGGCGACAATCAGCGGGGTTGAGGAATACTGGATGAACGGACACCAGGTTAGTCTTCCAGCATAGCTTCCCAAAATTCCGTCTCAATCTGCCCTTCATTGATCTTGTTCACGAGAGCCAGAAATGCCTTTCGATCACCGTCGGTCAGAGGATTGTCTTCTTGCTCAACCGGGTTAGTACGGCCTATAGCGATGCGCGCGAGTTCATGCAGTATCTTTGTGAAGGCGTCCAAGGATATAGCGATAGGGTCTGGCTCCCAAGCCCCTTCCCCGTGAATCGCAGTGAATACCGGTAGTTTGGGGTTGGCAGAATCAATGAAAATTGGATCGCCAAGCGCAGTTTCATTCCCGATTACAACCCAATCGGAACGCCAATCGCCGTCCTTGTCGCCACAGAGTGACCGTCCTTCGGGGGAGACGGCGTAGCCCATCTGCGCTTTTTCCAGTTCCGAAATCTCTAGAATCTTTATTCCGCCAACGCCATAGTTCACTTCCAGAGCGGGCAGTTTGAGGATCAACTCAGCATAATTGGCAGGCAAGTTCATTTCAGGGCCCTCGTCTTGAAGAAATATTCACACCATCAGTTTCACGCTGCCATTCTACCAATATTGTCTATTTGCATAAACTTCCGCTTGTCATGGGAGGTATCTTGGCGCTATGCTCTTCTTATGCGTCGATGTCGCTAACACCGCCCTGGTGCCAGTTGCGACGGTGACGTGCGCTTTCCGAGTTCGCGCGCAGGGTTCCCCGCCGGACAGTTCGACCATTACCCCAAAGACATTGCACCCCTAAAAATTGAAACGAATGCTCCGGGTATCGAATCCCGGACAGAGGAGATCATCATGGCGCACATTGCTGCGAATGTTACGGAACTGATTGGCAAAACCCCTTTGGTGAAACTGAACAAAATTGCGGCCGGGCTGCCTGCAACCGTCCTGGTGAAGCTGGAGAGCCAGAACCCGCTGTCGAGCGTGAAGGACCGCATCGGTCTGGCGATGATTGAGAACGCCGAGAAGGCGGGCAAGATCACGCCGGGCAAGACGCTGTTGATTGAGCCGACCAGCGGCAACACGGGCATCGGCCTGGCGTTTATCGCAGCGGTGAAGGGCTACCGGCTGATCCTCACCATGCCGGAGACGATGAGCCTGGAGCGGCGCGTGCTGCTGCTGGCCTTTGGCGCCGAACTGGTGCTGACGCCAGGACCGAACGGCATGAAGGGCGCCATCGCCAAGGCCAACGAACTGCTGGCGCAGAACCCCGACGGAATCATCCTGGGCCAGTTCGACAATCCCGCAAACCCGGCGATTCACTACGCAACGACCGGCCCCGAGATCTGGAACGACACCGACGGCAAGGTGGACATCCTGATCAGTGGCGTGGGCACGGGCGGCACCATCACGGGCATCTCCAAGTACATCAAGGAGCGCAAGCCGGAGTTCAAGGCGATCGCCGTGGAGCCGACCGACAGCCCTGTCCTCTCTGGCGGCAAGCCCGGACCGCACAAGATCCAAGGCATCGGCGCGGGCTTTGTGCCTGCCGTGCTGGACACCAAACTGGTCGATGAGGTCATCCAGATCACGAACGACGAGGCCATCAACACGGCGCGAGAGCTTCCTCTGAAAGAGGGGATCTTTGTGGGCATCAGCTCAGGCGCGGCAGTGGCTGCGGCGCTGAAGGTGGCTGCGCGGCCGGAGAATGCGGGCAAGACGATTGTCGCCATCCTGCCGAGCTTCGGCGAGCGCTACCTTTCAAGCGTGCTCTTCGAATCGCTGCGGCAACAGGCGCTGGCTTTGGTGACGCAGCAGGTTACTCTGTAGATAATTGTCCTTTGCATTTGGCTGGCGAGTCTCCCAGGTTTCGACTTGAATACCTGGGAGGCTCAAAGAGTATTCCATGCCGGAATCGCTCCTCTATGTCCCTGTTTGCGCGAGTTCGCGAAGACATCAACTCCATACTGGAGCGTGATCCGGCTGCGCGCTCGCGGCTGGAGGTCTTTCTCTGCTATCCGGGGCTTTGGGCGGTGTGGACTCATCGCATCTCGCATGTTCTCTGGGGATGGAAGCTGCGCCTGGCGGCGCGTTTGCTCTCGCAGATCGCCCGCTTCTACACCGGCGTGGACATTCATCCCGGCGCGCTGCTGGGCCGGCGGCTCTTCATCGACCACGCGACCGGAGTGGTGATCGGCGAGACAGCGATTGTGGGCAGCGATGTGACGATGTACCAAGGCGTTACGCTGGGCGGCACGGGCAAGGGGCACGGCAAGCGGCATCCGACGGTCTGCGACGGCGTCTTCATCGGCAACAACGCCAACGTACTGGGCAACGTGACCATCGGCGAAAACTCGCGCGTGGGCGCCGGGTCGGTGGTTCTGTCGGATGTGCCGCCGAACTCGACCGTAGTCGGCGTTCCGGCGCACATCGTCTATCGCAACGGCGAGCGCGTGCTGATTACCGATCCTCACGACATCAAGGACCCGCTCTCGGATTCGTTGATTGCGCTGTCGGCGCGCGTGGAAGAGTTGGAAGAGCGGCTAGGCGGCACGCACAGGCCGGCCGATCAGTTCACCGCCGAGGCCGCCGAACGCGAAGCCTATCGCGTGGAACTGGAGCGGCTGCGGCAGTACGTCTCGATGGGCGAGGGAATCTGAAGCGACTGCGCTGCCGGTGCTAGAGTGGACGTATCTCCACTTTATTGCCGGAGTCGGTCTTCTTGCTGGGTTTTCGTCCACTGTTCGTGGCACTTCTTGCGCTTCCTGTTGCGGCTCACGCCGCTACGCGCGTTCAGGCTGCGCCGGTTCCGCAGGAGATGCGCTCGACGGCCTTCACTGTCACAGTGAATGGCATGCCGGTGGATGTGGCGCACGCGGCGGCAAGCTACGACTATGTCAGCTTTGATGCGACAGGCCCGGTGACCGTGGAAATTACCGCAAATGAGCCGGGCTTCTGGTCTGGCGGCGTGGAGATTGAGCCCTGGCGGCTAGGCCTGCGGCCTACGCGGGATGGACAGACGATTCGCTTCCCGTTGAAAGGGCCGGCCAAGCTCTCGATCTCGCGACCCGGCGATTTCCTGAATCATGCAAAGATGCTTTTCCTGTTTGCGGGAACGCCGCCACCACCAATGCCGCGCAATCAGGCGATCACTGTTTATCAGCCAGGCGTTTATCACGGGAGCCTGAACCCCAAGAGCGGCGAAACGCTCTATCTTGCGCCCGGCTCCTACTTCTTTGGCAGTCTCAATCTGTGGCAGGTGCATGACGTAAAGGTGCTGGGGCGCGGAACGATTATCTACGAAGGATCGCAAGATCCCAACGCCGACGAGGGATGGATGCAGAAGCCGGACTGGCACTGCATCGGGGCACTCGAAGCGAAGAATGTAGAGATCGACGGGCTAACCTGCATCGTAAGGACACGGACGTGGTCGATTCAGATGAAGGACAGTTTTGGTTTCAGGTTTAACGATCTGAGACTGATCGGCGGCAACGCGGCCAACGCCAACCAGGACGGTATGGATTGGCTGGGCGGCGGCGACACGGTTGTGAACGACTCATTTCTGCGCGCGTCGGATGATGTGTTTGCGATGCAGGGAAATTGGGACGGCTATAAAGACGAGGAGATCGTGCGGCCAGGGCACGAGGTGAACAACATCACGATCGAGCACAGCGTGCTATCGACCAGCATCTCGAATATCGTGCGCGCGGGCTGGCCGCGCAAGACCTTCAACTCGAAGGGCTTCACGCTGCGCGACTCGGACATCTTGCACGGCGGCATCGGAGCGTGCGGGCAGAGCTTTGGAGTGCTTGGATTCTGGGGAGCGAACGGCGCCAACGGAGACCACTCGGATTTCAATTTTGAGAATCTGTTTCTGGACCACTGGTACTCGCTGCTGCAACTGGAGCAGGAAAAGCCTCTCGTTCATGGCGTCGCGTTCCGCAATATCTGGGCTCTCGATCAGCCGCCACTGGCCGAGTCGACGATTACCGGAAAAGTAACCGACGTGACGCTGGACAATGTGAAGGTTGGCCAGCGCCGTGTGGCCAGCAATGCGGAGCTGCCGCTGACTGTTTCGGGGGGCGCGCCTGCAGCACAGTTTATTGCGCAGCATGGACCGGTTGCGGCGTTCACTGTGGACCCTCCGGTCTTTGCGCCGGGGCGGGAGGTTACGTTCACAGCACAAGCCTCGCGCGGCGCGCGTTACACATGGCTCTTTGGCGATGGGACGCAGGCCACCGGGCGAGTTGCGCGGCATCGCTTTCCCGATGCGGAGGGGACGGATCTGGATGGAGCTGGCTTTGGCGCTGGACGATTCAGAGTTTTGCTGCATGTGGAGGAGAGGGCAGGCAAACCCGACTCGACCAATCAGGATTGGGCTGCGCAAAGTGTGGTGGCTGTAGCTCGCTGGCACGATCCAGCGAACATCGCCGGAGCTACGCTGCCGGGACTTGCGTGGCAGATCTATCCGGGTGTGTGGACCGAGCTGCCGAAGCTGGCGAATGAACATGCGGTCTTCTCGGGCGAGGGACCTAACCTTCATGCGGACCCGCAGGGATTTACTCGCTATGTGGCCGCGTGGGATGGATTCATCGATATTCCTGCGGATGGAGGGTATACCTTTCACCTGATGGCGCGCGATGGCGCGCGGCTGGTGATCGACGGCGTGGAGTTGGCAAAGACCGGGCCGCCGTTTGCGCAGGTCTGCGGTGCGCCGGGCAATGCGATGCGCTATGATCGCGGATCGCTGGGGCTGCGGGCTGGCAGGCATACCTTTCATCTGGAAGGATTGCACTCAGCGAGCGAAGGCGCGCCGCGGCTGCTGTGGGAAGGGCCGGGGCTGCCGCTGACCGATGTGCCTGCGGCGGCTTATTCGCATCTGCGGGTGGATGCGGTGAAACAGGGGAGAGGGAGTGGGGAGTAGGGAATAGAAGGCCAGTGTTTCCTCAGGGGCTAAAGCCCATCGCTTTTGGGGGCGGCTTTTGGCACGACTGAAGTCGTGCCCTGACGCTTGTCGCTGCTCGGAGTGAGTTTTCGCAGTCTGGACAGCCACGCTCTGACGGAGAGTGGCATTCTGACGCGCGAAACGATATTAACTATTCGCTGCCATGGGTCACATTCAAGAAAATGGTCGGTACATGAGTTACTTCAGAGGAATCGATCTCAGAGTCCGAAGGCGGCGGGGTAGCGGACTTTGCCGCGAATGCCTTCGAGGGCGTTGGGCTTGAGTTCTTGGGCCATGAAGGATTTTTGGTTGAATGGGCTCTCGATGAAGCTGGCCTTGGCGGTGGAGAATCCGAAACGTGGATAGTAATCGGGGTGGCCGAGGACTAGAACGATCTGCTCATTTCGCGCGCGCAACCAGTCGAGGCCGTGACGGATTAGTTCGCCTCCTATACCTTGGCGCTGAAGCCTTGGAATCACTGCGAGTGGAGCCAGCGAGACTGCCGCAACGGAGCTATCGGCTGTCTCGATTGACATACGAGTGAAGAGGATGTGACCGACGATCTGGCCTTCGGCTTCGGCAACGAATGAAGCGAGGATAACGCCCTCATCGCGCAATCGATCAACGAGATCGGCTTCGTCTGAGCGGCCAAAGGCCTGTTCATTGACGAGGCGGACTGCGGCGCGGTCTTCGGGTCTTTCACTTCGAATGAGCATGACTCATTCCAGATTACTTCGGGAGCTGCGAGGCATCCCAGCCGCCGCCCAGGGCGCGGACCAGGGATACGCTGGCGGCGAACTGGCGGGTCTGAAGGGCGATGGCGGTGCGCTGGTTTTGGAGCAGGGATTGCTCGGCGGTGAGGACTTCTAGATAACTGGTCACGCCGCCTTTGTAGCGCTGATTTGATAAATCAAAAGAATGCTGCGCGGAGTCTACGGCACGCTGCTCGACGACGGATTCTTTTTCGAGAATGCGCAGGCCGGAGAGTTGGTCTTCGACTTCGTTGAAGGCTTGAAGAACCTGGCTGCGATAGGCTGCGGCCTGTGCTTCGTAGGTGTGGCGGGCGGCGTCGGTGAGGGCGTGGCGCTGTCCGGCGTCGAAGAGCAACTCCGCTGCTTGCGCGCCTAAACTCCATAACGCGCTCGGGCCTTGAATCCATGTGCCGCCGTGGGTGCTTTCAAAGCCGCCGGTGCCGTTCAACGAAATGGTGGGATAGTAGGCGCTGACTGCAATGCCGATCTGGGCATTGGCTGCGGCTGCATGGCGCTCGGCGGCAGCAATGTCGGGGCGGCGCTCTAGAAGCTGTGAGGGGACGCCGAGGGGAACCTTGGGCAACGGAAGATCGAGCGGCGAGGGCGGAATGCTGAAGCTGGAGAGACTCTGGTTGGCGATGGTGCCGATGGCGTGTTCGTATTGGGCGCGGGCGACTCCGACATCGACGAGCTGAGCACGGACGGTTTCAAGCTGGGTGCGGGCTTGGGCTACGTCGGCCTCGGTGCCGATGCCGCCAGCTAGAAGGCGCTGCGTGAGGTCGAGTTGGTGTTCGAGGTCGGCGATGGTGGCTTCAAGAAGCTTGCTCTCGGCGTCGAGGCCGCGCAGTTGGAAGTAGTCCGTCGCCATCTCGGCGTGAAGGCTGAGATCGATGTTGGCCTGGTCGGCAGCGCTGGCCTGAGCGTTGGAGCGCGCGGCCTCAACGGTGCGGCGGATGCGGCCCCAAAGGTCGGGCTCCCAACTGGCCTGGCCGCCGATGACAAGGTCGCCGTAGCCGCGGGGCTTGGTGGGCGAGTAGGAGGGAGCGTTCTTTGAAGTGTGAAGACGCGTGGTGGTGGTGTCGGCCGAGAGAGTGGGAAAGAGCGCGGAGCGGGCGGCTGTGACCTGGTCGCGGGCGGCGAGATAGGTTTCTAGAGCCTGACGCATGGTCTGGTTGTCGGTGGCGATGCGTTCTTCGAGTTGATTGAGTTGCGGGTCCTGATAGATCTCCCACCACTTGCCGCGCAACATGCTGTCGGATGGATTCGCGGGCTGCCATGCGCCTCCGGCGGGGGGTGGAGGCGGGACGATGGTGGTGGTTGCGCCGGTTTCTTTGTAGGCCGGAGGAGCTTGATATACGGGGCGATTGTAGTTGGGGCCTACGGGCTTGCAGGCGGTGAGGGTCAGTAGTAGCGAGAGAGTGAGGAGGGTTTGGGTTCGTGGTTTCCCACCCTTTCGCCATGAATAAAGCGAAAGGATGGGGCACGGGGATTTTGCTTGGCGATCTGAAGAAGATACCGCAGGGGCTAAAGCCCATTTCTCATTTTGTGGTACTTGCGGCACGACTGAAGTCGTGCCCTGACGCTTCACGTAACTCTGGGAAAGTTCTTCGGCAAGGCGTGGAGTGGTGCACTGATGTGGAAGATGCTGCGCCTGAGATGGGGCACCGAGCAGTGATGGAACGGCCGGCATGGTTACTTGCCTCCCGCGTGGGATTGGGTGGCGGGGGTGACGACTTGAACCTTTTCGCCTTCGATGAGCGAGTCGGGCGGGTCCTGGATCACTTGATCGCTGAGACCGACGCCGGAGACGATCTGCACGCTGGCGCCATCATCCTGTCCGATGACTACGGGAACGAGATGGGCGACGGTGCCGTTGATTCCCTCCCCTTTGACGATGGTTCCCACACGCAGGCCTTCTTTGCGGAAGATGAGGGCACCGGCGGGAACGATGAAGGTCGGGCCGGAGGGCGGCGTCTTGAAGTGAACCTCGGCGAGCGAGCCGGGAAGGAGTTCGCCGGCGCTATTGTTGACGTCAATCTCGACCAGCAGCGTACGGCTGGCGGGGTCGATGGCCTCGGCGGTGCGGACGAGAGTGCCCTGATAGATTTTGCCTGCGTGTTCGGCAAAGGTGAGGCCGATCTTCGCGCCGGGTTTGACGTTGGATGAATAGATCTGCGGGAGGTTGGTGAAGACGCGCAGGGTTTGAATGGCCTGGAGGTGGAAGAGTTCCTTGCCTGCGCCGGGATCGATCAACTGGCCGGTATCGACGTTGCGTGCGGTGATGACTCCGTCGAAGGGGGCATAGATTTTTTCGAAGGATTGCAGATCGTGAAGGCGCTGCACGTTGGCCTGTGCGGAGCGGACCTGCGCGGCGGTGGACGTGGCTTGGTTGACGTAGGTGTCGGTGTCCTGGCGCGAGACGGCGTTCGATTGGACGAGGCCGGTGTAGCGTTCGGCCTGGATGCGAGCGTTATTGGCGTTGGCCTGCGCGGTGTTCAAGTCGGCCTCGGCCTGCGCGAGTTGCTGGTCAATTTCAGGCGTCGCGATCTGAGCCAGCAGTGCGCCTTTTTTTACGCGCGCGCCGATGTCGAAGTACCACTTGGTCAGATAGCCGGAGGTGCGAGCGTAGATCGGCGAGTCGGTGAATGAGGTGACGTTGCCGGGGAGAACTAAATTATCGACGGGGGCGCCGGGCTTGGGTGCGGCGACGATGACCGTGGGAGCGGCAAGTTCGCGGGTGGTGTCGGCAAGGACTTTGTCGCTATTGATGCGGCGCAGGATGCCGTAGCCTGCGAGAACGGCTGCGACGACTAGCACGATGGCAACACCGACGAGAGCTGTGCGCGGCGCGATGGGCTGCTGCTCGGGAGCGGTCTCGTGTTCGCTGGCCATCGGCTGGTTCGGATTGGGGTTGTTGGTCATATCTATTTACTCCGAAATCTCGTCGAACTCGTCGGGGACTCCGGCGGGTTGAAGGCTGTGAGCCAATTTGCGGCGGCCTTCGAGCCAGCCGTGGACCGTAGCAAAAAATGCGGGAACAAAGAAGAGCGTGGCGACGGTGGCCAGCAGCAAACCGCCGATGACGGCGCGGCCGAGAGGCGCGTTCTGCTCGCCGCCGTCGCCGAGGCCGAGGGCCATGGGCACCATGCCGATAATCATGGCGAGGGCGGTCATCAAGACCGGGCGCAGGCGGACAAAGCCGGCATTCAACGCTGCGCGGCGCGCGTCGCCGACAAGGACTTCAAGCTGTTCGCGGGCAAAGCTGACGACAAGGATCGAGTTGGCCGTCGCAACACCCATGCACATGATTGCGCCGGTGAGGGCGGGCACGCTGAGCCGCGTGTTGGTGAGGAAGAGGAACCAGACGATGCCTGCGAGCGCGGCGGGCAAGGCCGAGATGATGAGAAAGGGATCGAGCCACGACTGAAAGTTGACGACGATCAGCAGATAGACAAGGAGAATGGAGAAGGCCAAGCCGCCGAGCAAGCCGATGTAGGACTTCTTCATGGTCTCGCTCTGGCCGCGCAGATCGAAGTGCGAACCTTTGGGCAGATCGCCGTTCTTCTCGTGGCGGGCGATGACGGCCTCCACTTCGCGTGTGACGGTGCCAAGGTCGGTACCGTCGACGTTGGCATAGATGTCAATGACCGGCTGCACATCGTAGTGGCTCACAGTGCCCATCTCGGAGCCGGGGGTAATAGAGGCCAGACTGCCGAGGATTTGAACTGGCGGACGTGCGCCGGGCGCGCCAGTTGGGGGCGGCCCTGTTGCGGGCTTTGCTGTGGAGTTGCCGGTGACGGGCAGGCTCTTGAGGGCGGATACGGAATCGAGTCCATATTGCGGAGCCTGGATGGCAACGTTGTAACTGACGCCGGTTTTGGGGTCGAGATAGAAGCTGGGCGAGGTCTGGAAGCTGCCGCTTAAGGCTACAAGCAAACTCTGCGCCACGTCTTTTTGCGTAAGTCCGATGGACTGCGCGCGGGTGCGGTCGACGGCCACGGTCATGGTGGGATAGTCGAAGGGCTGCTGGATGCGCACGTCTGCTGCGCCGGAGATGTAGCGGACCTCGTCGGCCATGCGCTCGGCCAGGGCCCGATTGGCGTTGAGATTGGGTCCGACGATCTGAACGTCGATGGGTGCGGAGAGGCCGAAGTTGAGAATCTGCGTCACGATGTCGACAGGCAGAGCGTAGAAGGTGACGCCGGGGTATTTGCGGGCCAGTTCACCGCGAAGTTTTTCGACATAAGCTGCGGTGGGGTGATGGTCCTTGGTCAACTGCACCTGAATGTCGGCGTCGGCGGGGCCGATGGGGGCGGAGGTGGAGTAAGAGAGGTTCAGGCCGGAGTAGGGCAGGCCGATGTTATCGACGATGGTGACGATTTCGTCGGCCGGAATATTTTCGCGGATGGTCGAGTCGATGTGGTCGCAGAGCGCGGCGGTTTCTTCAATGCGCGTGCCGGTGCGGGCGCGGACGTGAATCTTGAATTGGCCGGAGTCGACCGAGGGGAAGAAGTCCTGGCCGAGCCACGGCTCGAGCAGCGCGATTGAGCCTAGATTGAAGCCAAGAAAGAGGACGAGAAAGAGCCATGAGTGATCCACGCACAGGGCAAGCAGGCGCAGGTAACATCGGCGGAAGCTGTCAAAGGCAGCTTCGAAGCCGAGTTGAAAGCGGATAAAGGGATTGCGGCTGGAGAGTTTCTTCGTGTCCTCTTCGTCGCCGTGCTCTTTGAGCAGGTACTTGGCCATGGTGGGGACGAGAGTTCGCGAGAGCAGATAGCTGGCCAGCATGGCGAAGACGACCGCCTCGGCCATGGGGACAAAGAGATATTTAGCCACGCCGCTCAGGAAGAACATCGGCACGAAGACGATGCAGATGGCGAGCGTAGAGACGAGGGCCGGAACGGCAATCTGTGCCGAGCCGTCGAGGATGGACTGTTCGAGTTCCTTGCCGGCTTCGAGATTGCGGTTGATGTTTTCGATGGCAACTGTCGCGTCGTCGACCAGGATGCCGACGGCCAGAGCCATGCCGCCTAGCGTCATGATGTTGATCGTCTCGTTAAGCATGGCGAGGACGCTGAGCGAGCAAAGAATCGAAAGCGGAATGGAGACCGCGATGATGACCGTCGAGCGCCAACTGCCGAGGAAGACCAGGATCATGATGGCGGTGAGGCAGGCGGCGATGATGGCTTCGCGAACCACGCCGCTGATGGCGCTGCGGACGAAGATCGACTGATCGGAGAGCGGATTGATGACCAACTGCTTGGGCAACTGGTCTTTGATGCTTGCGATTTTGTTTTGCACGCCGCTGATGATGTCGAGCGTGGAAGACGAGCCGGTCTTCATGGTGCTCATGAGGGCGGCGCGCTTGCCGTCGACGCGCACGATGTTGGTCTGCGGCGGGCTGCCGTCGCGCACGTGGGCCACGTCGCGGATGTAGATGACCGCGCCGTTGACGGCCTTGATGGGCAGATTATTCAGGTCGTTGACGACGCTGGGGGCGGAGTTGGTTTCGACCGAATATTCGAAGCGGTCGATCTTCATGGTGCCAGAAGGCGCGATCAGGTTCTGCGCGGAGATGGCGTTGACCACGTCAACGGGCGAGAGTCCCTTGGCCTGCAACGCGGGCAGGTTGAGGTCCACCTGAATCTGTCGCTGCTTGCCGCCGTAGGGGAAGGGCGTCTGTGCACCCTGAATAGTGGAAAGTTGGGTACGAATGGTGTTGTTGCCGATATCGAAGACCTGCTGCTCGTTGAGGCCCTGGCCGGACATTCCCAACTGAAGAACCGGCACGCTCGATGCGTTGTATTGAATGATGAAGGGCGGCACCGAGCCGGGCGGCAGGCTGCGCAACTGAACTTGGGAGATGGACGTGACCTGGGCCACGGCGCTGCCGATATTCACATGCGGCTGGAAGAAGATCTTGATGATTCCGATGCCGTTAAGCGATTGCGACTCGATGTGTTCAACGTCGCTGACTGTGGTGGTGATGCCGCGTTCGCTGTTAGAGATGATGCGGTTGGCCATCTGATCCGCTGAGAGGCCGTTGTAATTCCACACCACCGTGACGACTGGGATGTCGATATTGGGGAAGATGTCCGTAGGCATCGTCTCGATGCTGAAGACGCCGAGGATCAGGATCAACAGCGCAAAGACGACAAAGGTGTAAGGCCGCCGCAGCGCAAGCCGGACAATCCACATAAGGCAGGTACTCGCTCCTGAGCCGGGTGCTGGTCTCTTGGGTTTATCGTCGCCAGTAAGTGCTCAAAAAACTGGTTGACTGGCCCGATTGGGTCTCGACCGGCTCAATCGGTTCCGGGGCCGGAGGACAACTTCCGCTCAGTCCCGTCCCGACAACCTGTTGAAATAACCATGGTAAATGACAGCGATAAGCGAAAGCCGTGCGGTCTTGATGAGTTTTTCGCCTCACATTTAGGACGTTTGAGCGGGTGTAAAGGATTCAAGGCGGCGAAGGCGCTGCGGCGACTGAGAATTACAGTGCGGAGATGGCCACGGCCAGCACGCCGAGTCCTACGAACAGGCTGATCCGGTCGCGGAGGGCGAAGATGACCGGATCGGTGTCCATTTCGCCGCGCGAGCCGAGCAGCCAGACTCGGTAGAGCCAGAAGAGCATCAGCGGCACGATAAGCCACAGGCGACCAGCGTGCTTGTAGAGGGCCTCAACATCGGGGCGCGAGATGTACATCGAAAATACGACGACGGCAGCCGTGGCGCTGGAGGTGCCGAAGCTGCGAACCTGCTCGATGTCGGCAACCAGATAGCCGCGGCCATGCGTTGCGGTGATGCCGCGCTCACGCAGGTTTTCCAGTTCACTGAAGCGCTTGACCATGGCGAGGGAGAGAAACAGGAAGATGGAGAAGCCGGCCAGCCAACGGGAGATCTCGGTTCCCGTTGCCGCGCCGCCGGCCAGCAGGCGCAGAGTGTAGAGGCCCGAGAGCATCAAGACATCCACCAGGGCTACCTTCTTGAGATAGAAGGAGTAGGCGGTGGTGGCGACGATGTAGATCACCAGCCACATCGCAAATTCACGGGGAAGCGAGGGCAGGATGGCCAGCGAGGCCGCGACGAGCAGCAACACCAAAGCAATGCCGCCGGTGACCTGAAGATCGCCCGCGGCAAAGGGCCGGAAGCGCTTGACCGGATGGCGACGATCGCTGTCGATGTCGAGCAGGTCGTTGACCAGATAGCTGGCCGAGGCCATGAAGCTGAAGCAAAAAAATGCGGCGACGACCGCGAAGATGGCCGCGGGGTTCAGCTTATGCGAAAGCAAAAGCGGGGCCAGCAAAAGGACGTTTTTGGCCCACTGGTGGATGCGGATGGCTTTGAGCAGTGTACGCGGGAGGGGCTTCCGGTCGAGGAAGGTTCGAGCGACCGGGATTTGCCGCAGACGCAAGCCAACTCGTAATCCAAGGGTGGGATTGGCCACGATGGCCTGGCGCGCGTTGGCCAGCAAAGGCAAGTCGGCGCGGGAGTTGCCGATGTAGTCGAATTCACCAAAGCGGGCCTTGAGCAGGGCCAGCTTTTTTCCGCTGGTGAGGTTGGTCACGCCGTCAGAGGCCAGTACGCCGTCAAAGATGCCCAGATAGGCCGCCACTCGCTCGGCCAGCGGTCCGTCGGCTCCGGTGGCCAGGTAGAGCTTCCGGCCCTCGCGCCGCTCGGCTCGCAGATAGCTGACGAGTTCTGCGTTGTAGGGCAGGCGGCTGGCGTTGAGCGGGGCGCGGCGTGCTACCTCGGCCTTCAATCGTGCGCGACCGCCGGCCAGCCAGAGTGGCAGTTGCCAGAAACGGGCGGGGCTGCGATGCATGAACTGGCAGACGGCATCGAAGAGCGAATCGGACTTGATGAGCGTGCCGTCGAGATCGACGCAGAGCGGGCGCGACAGATTGTTGGGCTCGGCACTCTCGATATTCTGCGGCAAGGCGTCCTCGTAGAGCATGCAATACCGGACCGGCCGCGAGAAAGTTCCCTAGGTAATCGAAGTGCGGCGGGTAGTGATCGAACGCGGCAGCGGGTAAACTCTGCGTCAAGTATACCGTCTAACATCAATTGCCAGACTCAGGTGGAACGATGGAATCGGGGTGGATCGTAATTGCGGAAAGAACGGTCTCTCACAGGCTAAGCATGCTGCAGGAGAACTCGGAGATTTCTTCCCATTCGATGACGGGCATTCCTTTCTGGCCAAGGCCACCGTTGATTTTATTGGCTTACCACGCGGGATGAACCCCTCGTCTCGCTCCGTCTCGAGTGTTTCCGCGCCCTGTGAAGCACTTCCTCTTCTGGGATTGGGAACGCGAATCTGAGCGATTGGACTCGAACCGTGTTGACGTGACTCGCTTACAATAGTCTCGGTTTGCATTCAAAGAGCGATGTGTTCCCAAGCAGAAATTCGCGTCTCTCATTGCGCCGGATGCAGCCCAAGCGGACGAAACCTTTCAGAGAACTTAACCGTCCGTAGAACTGAAAACGGGTAGCCAGTTCGCTGCACGAAATATTCACACCGATGCCCGTTGCGCGGGCACTCAATCAAGGGAAAACGACGGGAATCAAAGACCATGTCCTATCAAGGCACTCCGGAGTCCCATCTCGGCCTGCAGCAGCAACCCACAGCCCACAAGGGCTCATGGGTACGCATTGTCGTCTACGTTGTGCTGGTGGCGGCGTTGGGCTTGATCGTCTGGAAGATCTACACAAACCAGAAGCTGAACGCAGCCAATAGCGCCAGCCAGGCAGCTGCGCTGATGAGCCGGCCGATTCCGGTGCAGGTGACAGCCGTAGAGCAGCGGCCGATGCCTATCTTCAGGACGGCTCTGGGCACCGTAATACCGTACATGAGCGTCACGGTGAAGGCGCGGGTGAGCGGCGAGCTGCTGCCGGTGAAGTTCACCGAGGGCCAGCAGGTGCGGAAGGGTGAGACGATCCTGGCGATCGACCCCAAGCCCTACCAGGCCGCGCTCGATCAGGCCAAGGGCACATTGGCCCACGATGAGGCTTTGCTCAAGAACGCGCAAGCGGAGTATGCGCGCTACAAAGCTCTCTTCGAGGCCGGTGTGGTCTCCAAGGAATCCATGCAGGGCTATGAGTCAGCCCAAGGGCAGTATCTGGGCGCCATCGAGTCCGACAAGGCCGCCATTCAGACTGCGCAGTTGCAGTTGAACTGGTGCACGATCCAATCGCCCATCGATGGCCGCATCGGCCTGCGGCTGGTGGACCCTGGCAATCTCGTCGCCGCCGGAACCACCAATTTGGTGGTCATCAATCAATTCGAGCCGATCGCGGTCAACTTCACCCTGCCTCAGGACCAGCTTCCCCCGGTGCTTGAAAAGCTGCGGGCCGCCAAGCGGATGCCGGTGGTGGCGTTTAACCAGGCCGACACCGCCAAGCTGGCCAACGGCACTCTGCTCACCGCCGACAACCAGATCGATACCACGACGGGAACAGGCAAGCTGAAGGCGGTCTTTGACAACAAGGACCAGGCGCTGTTTCCCAATCAGTTCGTGAATATTCATCTGATCATGGAAGACCGGCCGAACGCGCTGGTCGTGCCGTCATCGGCGATCCAGACCGGCAACCAGGGTGCGTTTGTGTGGGTGGTGGATACCGATGCCGCCAAGAAGACTTCGACGGCGCGGATTCAGACGGTGAAGGTCGCGCTGGCCGAGGGGCAGTTCACGATCCTCGACAGCGGCCTGGAGCCGGGCCAGCAGGTGGTGGTGGATGGCGCCGACAGGCTGCGCGCCGGACAGACGGTAACGATCAGCGTGCCCCGCCAGCATGGCGGCGGGCAAGGCGCGGGTCAGGGTTCCGGCGGCGGTGAAAGATCCGGTAAGGGGAAACAGCAGTGAGTCCTTCCCGGCCATTCATTCTGCGCCCGGTCGCAACGTCGCTGCTGATGGCGGCAATTCTGCTGGCGGGCTTTGTGGGCTACCAGCAGTTGCCGGTCTCGGCTCTGCCTGAGGTGGACTACCCAATCATTCAGGTGCTCACCTTCTATCCCGGCGCGGGGCCGGAGGTGATGGCTTCGTCGGTCACTGCGCCTCTGGAGCGGCAGTTTGGCCAGATGCCAGGCCTGAAGCAGATGACCTCGGTGAGTTCGGGCGGCGGGTCGGTCATTACGCTCGAATTCAATCTCGACGAGAACATCGACGTGGCCGAGCAGGAGGTGCAGGCAGCCATCAACGCCGGCAACAGCTTCCTGCCCCAGGATCTGCCGAACCCGCCGATCTATAGCAAGGTTAACCCCGCCGACGCGCCGATCATGACGCTGGCACTGACCTCGGACTCGCTGCCTCTGGACAAGATCGAAGACGCGGCGGACACGAATCTTGCGCAGAAGATCTCGCAGGTGACCGGCGTTGGATTGGTCTCGATCGCCGGCGGACAGAAGCCTTCCGTGCGCATTCGGGCCAACCCGACGCAGCTTGCGGCCTACAACCTGAGCCTTGAGGATTTGCGCACCGCACTGGCAGCGGCCAATGTGGACCAGGCCAAAGGCACGCTGAATGGCGCGCAGCAGTCCTACACCATTGGAGCCAACGACCAACTGCTCTCAAGCGGCGACTACAAGCCGGTGATCATTGCCTATCGCAACGGAGCCGCCGTTCGCGCTTCGGATGTGGCCGCGATAGTCGATGCCGCCGAGAACTCGCAGCAGGCCGCGTGGATGGACCGCCAGCCCGCGGTGATCGTGAATATTCAGCGCCAGCCCGGCGCCAACATTATCGCCGTCGTTGACCGCATCAAGGCGCTGCTGCCGCAGTTGAAGACGAGTCTGCCAGCTGCCGTGCAGGTAAAGGTGCTTACCGACCGCACGGTCACCATCCGCGCGTCTGTGCGGGACGTGGAATATGAACTGATGCTCACCATCGCGCTGGTGGTGATGGTGATCTTCCTCTTCCTCCGCAATCTTGCGGCAACGATTATTCCTTCGGTCGCTGTGCCGCTGTCGATCGTCGGAACCTTCGGCGTGATGTACTTGCTGGGCTATTCGCTGAACAATCTGACGCTGATGGCGCTGACCATTTCGACCGGCTTCGTGGTGGACGACGCCATCGTGATGATCGAGAACATCTCGCGCTTTATCGAAGAAGGCCTGAGCCCGATGCAGGCTGCGCTCAAGGGCAGCGAACAGATCGGCTTCACCATCATGTCGCTGACGGTTTCACTGATCGCCGTGCTGATTCCACTCTTATTCATGAGCGACGTGGTGGGCCGTCTCTTCCGCGAATTTGCCATCACGCTGGCCATCACGATTCTGGTCTCGGCGGTGGTCTCGCTGACACTGACGCCGATGATGTGCTCGCGCATTCTCAAAGATAAAAAAGTCGCAAAACAAACCCGCTTCTACAATTGGTCTGAAGATGTCTTCAACCGCGTAATCGCTTTTTACGGACGCACCTTGACGGTGGTCCTGCGCTATCGCTTCATCACGTTGATGGTGACGATCTCGACGTTTGTGGCTACCGTTCTGCTCTTCCTAGTGATTCCCAAAGGCTTCTTCCCAGTGCAGGATACGGGTGTGATTCTAGGCATCAGCGAGGCGCCGCAGACGGTCAGCTTCACCTCGATGGCCGCGCGCCAGCAGAAGCTCGTTGATGTTTTGCTGCAAGATCCCGCCGTCGACAACATCTCTTCTTTCATCGGCGTGGACGGAACCAACACCACGCTGAACTCGGGGCGCATTCAGATCAACCTGAAGCCACTCGATGAGCGCAAGATCTCCGCGACTGAAGTGATTCGCCGCTTACAGAGCTCGCTGGCGAGTGTTCAAAGCGCGCAGGACATTCAACTCTTCCTTCAGCCGCTTCAGGATCTGACGGTGGAAGACCGCATCAGCCGGACGCAGTTTCAATATTCGCTGGAAGATCCCGACAAGGACGAGCTGGCACGATACACGCGCCTTCTAGTGACGGAACTGAGCAAGGAATCGATGGTGACCGACGTGGCCAGCGATCTGCAAGATCAGGGGCTGGGCGCGCAACTGATCATCGACCGCGACACCGCGGCGCGGCTGGGCATCAGCATGGCCGACATCGACAATACGCTCTACGACGCCTTCGGACAGCGCCAGGTCTCCACCATCTTTACGCAGTTGAATCAGTATCACGTCGTGATGGAGGTCGCCAAAAACTTCCAGACCGATCCATCAGCGTTGAATCACCTCTATGTGCGATCGTCGAGCGGCACGCAGGTTCCGCTGAGTATGCTGGCCCGCTGGCAGCAATCGACGGCCGCGCAACTGGCAATCGGCCACCAGGATCAGTTTCCGTCCACCGTGGTCAGCTTCAACCTTGCGCCGGGCAAAGCGCTGGGCGACGCTGTGAACGCGGTGAACCGCATCGAACAGCGCATCCAGATGCCGGCCTCGATCAACGCCAGCTTCCAGGGCACTGCCGCGGCATTTCAGACCTCGCTGGCCAACGAGCCGCTGCTGATTCTGGCCGCGCTGGTCACCGTTTACATTGTGCTGGGCGTGCTCTACGAGAGCTACATCCACCCGATCACGATTATTTCGTCGCTGCCGACGGCCGGCGTGGGCGCGCTTCTTGCACTGCTGATCACGCGCACCGAGTTCAGTGTGATTGCGCTGATCGGCATCATTCTGCTCATCGGCATTGTGCAGAAGAACGCCATCATGATGATCGACTTTGCCTTGCAGGCCGAGCGGCTGGAGGGCAAGAATGCCGAGGAGGCGATCTTCCAGGCCTGCCAGTTGCGCTTCAGGCCGATTCTGATGACGACGATGGCTGCCATGCTGGGCGGCCTGCCTCTGGCTCTGGGCGGCGGCGTGGGCGCCGAGCTGCGCATGCCGCTGGGCATAACAATTGTCGGCGGATTGATTTTGTCGCAACTGCTCACGCTCTATACCGTTCCGGTGACCTATCTCTACTTTGACAAGCTGGCGCAGCGCATGAAGCCGCGCGAGCTACCCATCAGCCACGAGCAGCCGGTAAGCGCGGACTAGGAGCATAACAGCGATGCATCTTTCCGCACCCTTCATCAAGCGCCCGGTAGCCACTTCGCTGCTCTCGCTGGCTTTGTTGTTGGCCGGCTCGGTGGCCTACTCGCTGCTGCCTGTGGCCTCGCTGCCGAATGTGGATATGCCGGTCATCGGCGTCAGTTCAGGGATGCCCGGCGCCAGCCCGGAGACGATGGCATCGTCGGTCGCCACGCCGCTTGAGCGCCAGTTCGGACGCATTGCCGGAGTCAATCAGATGACTTCGTCGAGTTCGCTCGGCTCGGCCTCGGTCACTCTGCAATTCGACATCAATAAAAACATCGACGCCGCCGCACGCGACGTGCAGGCCTCGATCAATGCGGCGCGCAGCCAGTTGCCGGCGAACCTGCCGCAGAATCCCAGCTATCGCAAGGCCAACCCCTCCGAATCTCCGGTTCTGATTCTCTCGCTGACCTCCGACGTGCTGCGCAAGCCGCAGATCTACGATTTGGCCAACTCGATTCTGGCGCAGAAGATCTCGCAGATTCAGGGTGTGGGCCAGGTCTTTGTCGCGGGCGGCTCCAGTCCATCGGTTCGCGTCGAATTGAATCCGATGCAGTTGAGCGCGAACGGCGTGGGCCTTGAGGCCGTGCGCACGGCGCTCGCCGGAGCCAACGCCAACCGGCCCAAGGGCGCATTTCAGGACGCGGACCATCGCTGGCAGATCAGCGACAACGATCAGATCTTCAAGGCCAGCGATTACGCGCCGATCATCGTCGGCTACAACAAGCAGACCGGCGCGCCGGTGCGCGTCTCCGATCTCGGCACGGTAACTGATAGCGTGGCCGACATTCGCAACGCCGGCACGAGCGGCATCAACACAGATGGCAGCCGCGGCGTGCTCAAAGACGCTGTACAGATGATCGTCTTCAAGATTCCCGGCGCAAACGTCATCTCGACCGTGGACAGCGTATTGGCCGAGATGCCGCACCTGCAGGCCGCCATCCCGCCGACGATCAAGATCGACGTGGCTCTGGACCGGACGGCGACGATTCGAGCCAGCGTGCGCGACGTGGAGATTTCGCTCGGCATCAGCGTGCTGCTGGTGGTGCTGGTGGTCTTTCTCTTCCTGCGCGAGATCTGGGCTACCATCATTCCATCCATCGCCGTTCCGCTCTCGCTGCTGGGCACTTTTGGCGTGATGTGGCTGGTGGGATACACGATCGACAACCTCTCGCTGATGGCCTTGACGATCGCCACTGGATTCGTTGTCGATGACGCCATTGTGGTGATCGAAAATATTACACGCTATTTGGAAATGGGGATGAAGCCCTTTGACGCGGCGATGAAGGGTTCCAAGGAGATTGGCTTCACCGTGCTTTCCATGAGCTTGTCTTTGATCGCCGTCTTCATTCCGATTCTGTTGATGGGCGGCATCGTCGGCAAGCTCTTCCGCGAGTTCGCCGTAACCCTCAGTGTGGCCGTTGCCGTCTCGCTACTGGTCTCGCTGACCACCACGCCGATGCTCTGCGCGCGGTTTCTCAAGTCGCGCGACGAGAGCCGACACGGCCCCATCTATCGCGCCAGCGAGCGCGCATTTCAATGGCTGCAGAGTGAGTACGCCGGCGGCCTTCGCTGGGTCTTGCGCCACCAGTGGCTGATTCTTGGCGTGACCGTTTGCACTGCGCTGTTGAACGTCTACCTTTTCTACATCGTGCACTTCGACCTTTTCCCGCAGCAGGACACGGGGAGAATGGGCGGCCGAACCATCGCCGCGCAAGACATCAGCTTTGACGCGATGAAGGTCAAGCAGCAGCAGCTTGCGCAGATGGTTCTCGACGATCCGGCGATTCAATCGGTAACTGCATTCGTCGGCGGCGGCGGACCTGGCGGCGGCGGCACAAATTCGGGAGGCATGTTTATCGCGCTCAAGCCCCTCGACAAGCGACCGGGGCGCGTCTCCGCCGATCAGATTGTGAATCGCCTGCGCGGCAAGCTCTCGAGCATTCCCGGAGCCATTCTTTATCTTCAGGTCCAGCAGGAGGTTCAGAGCGGCGGGCGGGGCGGCGCGGCACAATACCAGTACACGCTCTCGGACGAGAACCTGAATGAACTGAATAATTGGGCCCCGCAATTGCTGGCCCGCATGAGAAGCATGCCCGAGTTGCGCGACGTGAATAGCGACCAGCAGAACCAGGGATTGGCCGCCAATCTGGTGATCGATCGCAATTCTGCATCGCGCCTTGGCGTCTCCGCGGCGGCCATCGACCAGGTTCTCTACGACGCCTTTGGCCAGCGCCAGGTTTCCACCATGTACACCGGGCTCAACCAGTACTTCGTGGTGATGGAGGTCGACCCCCAGTACCAGCGCAGCCCCGACGCACTGAACGGCATCTACATCAAAACCTCAACCGGCTCGATGGTGCCGCTGTCGACGATCGCGCACTATGAACAGCGGCGAACCTCACTGACCGTCAATCACCAGGGCCAGTACCCTGCCGTGACGCTCACCTTCAACCTAGCGCCCAACATTGCCCTGGGAGATGCCGTCACAGCGCTCGAAAAGGCCCAGCGCGAGATGGGCATGCCCTCGACGATTCACCCAACCTTCCAGGGAACCGCGCAGGACTATCAGACCATGAAAAAGAATATGCCATGGCTGGTGCTTGCTGCGCTGGTAGCCGTCTATATCGTCCTCGGCATTCTCTACGAGAGCCTGATCCATCCGCTGACAATTCTTTCCACAATCCCCCCGGCCGGCGTGGGCGCAATTCTTGCTCTGATGCTGACCGGAACCAGCTTGAGCGTCATTGCGCTGATCGGCATTATCCTGCTGATCGGCATCGTGAAGAAAAACGCCATCATGATGATCGACTTTGCCCTGCAGGCCGAGCGCGATCAAGGTTTGCCGCCGGCCGAGGCAATTTATCAAGCGTGTTTGCTGCGCTTCAGGCCGATCATGATGACGACCATGGCCGCGCTCTTTGGCGGATTGCCGCTGGCCATCGGCATGGGCGTGGGCTCGGAGCTGCGCAAGCCGCTGGGCATCACCATCGTCGGCGGACTGATTGTCTCGCAGATGCTGACGCTCTTCACGACGCCGGTTGTCTATCTCTTCTTTGATAGGCTGCAATGGAAGGTGATGAAGCTGCACCGGCTTGGATCGGAGTTGGAAGAGGCGCCGGGAGATTAGAGACAGCTATTAGCTCTCAGCTCCTGAGTTTTGCACATTCACCTGAAGAGTGGGCCTTAAAATCGGGACTGAGGCCCAGCCATGTCAAGAAAAGAAGCTGTGATTCTGGTTAGTCGCGCGCTGGCGATGATTCAACTGATTTCAGCGCTTATTGAGAGTTCGTATTTGCCCGACCGGTTTGTATCACTCTATCACTACACGATCCGAATCAACGGGTCAGCAGTTTCGCAGCCTGACAATTATCTTAGAAGTTATTATCAATTAGCTATCGCGTTCATTTTTGCGCGCATCGCCATCCTTCTATTCTTTGCATTCATCTTCTGGAATTGCGGACCCTGGATTGAGCAAAAATTGTTGCCCAAGAATACTGAACCGGATCAACAGGCCTGAGTTATACTTCTCCCGGCGAATTGCCGCAAGGAGACGTCGCAATGAAAAAGCTCGATCTGAAAAAGCAATGGAAGGAACTTTATGGGCCGAAGGCTGGCGTCATTGCAGCCGTTGAAGTCCCACCACTGACTTATCTCATGGTGGATGGCGAGGGCGACCCGAATACTTCCAAGGCATTTCAAGAGGCTATAGAAGCTCTCTACTCGCTCTCCTATACGCTCAAGTTCACGCTCAAGAAAAGTCCGCGCGCGATTGACTATGGCGTGATGCCGCTCGAAGGGCTTTGGTGGGCCGACGATCCGCGCGACTTTGGGTGGGGAGGCCAGCAAGCAGACAAATCCAAGTGGAAGTGGACGGCAATGATCGTGCAGCCGGATGTGATCGGGCAGGCCGAGATCGATGCGGCGTTTGACGAGGTGCAGAAGAAAAAGAATCCGGCGGCGCTCGATCGGGTGCGCTTTGAAACGCTCACAGAAGGCCCGTCGGCACAGGTACTTTACACCGGGCCGTTCGCAGATGAAGGTCCGACGATTATGCGGATGCACGAGTTTATCGAAGCTGCGGGTAAAAAGCTTCACGGAAAGCATCACGAGATCTATCTAAGCGACATGCGGCGGACCGCGCCGGAGAAGCTGAAGACGATCCTGCGCCAGCCAATGCGGTAGGCTTGCCGGAGAGTGCGGAAGGTCAGAGACTAGAGCATTTTAGAGAATTGTCTAGACTGAGGATTTGCAGGTTTCCCACCCATTCCGCAGAAGGAAGCGGAATGGATGGGGCACGGAGGTCTACAGTAAATCCGAAGATGCGCTACCCCTTCAACTTCGCGCGCTCGATCAGCTTCACCGGATAGTAGGAGTTGCGGGCGTACTGCCTCACCATGCGGTTAGTGTTGAAGTACGAACCGTTGAAGGCGAGCGTGTTGCGCATGAGGCGGGCCCACCGCTCGGGCGCTGCCAGATAGAGCGGCACCACGGAGGTTTCGAGCTTCTTGTAGAGCGAGTTGGCCTCTTCGGCGTCGTTGGCGCCGTCTTCAATGGCCCAACCGGTGAAGCCTTCGATGCAGCCCTCGATCCACCAGCCATCCAGAATCGACAGGCTGGGCACGCCGTTCAGCGCGGCCTTCATGCCGCTGGTGCCCGAGGCCTCGTAAGGGCGGCGCGGCGTGTTGATCCAGACATCGACGCCTGCGGTGAGCATGGCGCCCAGATTCCAGTCGTAGTTTTCGAGATAGACGATGCGAAGCGATTCGTTCGACAGCTTGGCTGCATCTTCAACGACCTGCTGGATCAGAGCCTTGCCTGGCTCGTCCTGGGGGTGAGCCTTGCCGGCGTAGAGAATCTGCAAACCGCCGGCTGCCTTGGCGATCTCCGCAAGCCGCGCAGGGTCGGTAAAGAGCAGTGTGGCGCGCTTGTAAGTTGCGACGCGGCGGGCAAAGCCCAGCGTGAGCACCTTGGGATTGAGCGTGAGGCCGGTGCGCACGGCCACCTCGGTGAGCAAAGCCGCCTTGTTACTGGCATGAGCTGCAAGAATCGACTCGTCAGAAAGGTCGATGGCGTTGCGCAGATAGAGCGTGTCGCGCCGCCACGAGGACAAGTTCGCATCGAGGATCTTCTGGAAGGGCTCGGAGACCCATGTGGGCGCATGAACGCCGTTGGTGATCGAGTCGATCGCAAACTCCGGGAACATCTCGCGGGAGACCTTGGCGTGCTGCATGGCCACGCCGTTTGCATAGCGCGAGAAGCGCAGCGCGAGAAGAGTCATGTTCAACATGCCATCGCGGAAGCAGCCGAGCCTCTCGAGGCGCGCCGTGCGGTCGCCGCCAAGAATGCGAATGGCCTGTTCGGTGGAGAAGCGGTCGTGACCGGCGGGCACCGGCGTGTGGGTGGTGAAGACGCAGCGCTTGCGCACCTGCTCCATGTCGGTTTCAGTGGCCGCGCCGAGAGGTCCGCCGCCAAGCTGGCGTTCGAGCAACCCCAGCGTCAAGAGCGCGGCGTGGCCTTCATTCATGTGGTAAACATTTACACGATGGCCCAGCGCGTGAACCATGCGCACGCCGCCCATGCCTAGCACGATCTCCTGCTGCAGGCGGTAGTTGGTGTCGCCGCCATAGAGGTGGTCGGTGAGGCCGCGATCCCAGCCTGTGTTCTCTTCGAGATCCGTGTCGAGCAGATAGATAGGCACCACATGGCCGTAGCGGCCCACCATGTCATAGCGCCAACAACGAATTGTCACAATGCGGTCTTCAACGGAGACCGTGACCCGCGCCTTCTCTTCCGTGCAAAAATCCGCGGGATTCCATGGCTGGATATCCTCGCTCTGCATGCCGGCCGCGTTAAGATGCTGCTGAAAGTAGCCCTTGCGATGCACCAGCGAGAAGGCGACCAGCGGCACGCCCAGGTCGGCCGTGGAGCGCAGCGTGTCTCCGGCGAGAACGCCGAGGCCGCCGGAGTAGGTGGGCATGGCGGGATTGATCGCAATCTCCATCGAGAAGTATGCGACAACGCCAGAGGCTGGAAAGGTCTCGTAAGAAAATGGCTTGGATGAAGTCGGTTGCATCGATCTGGTGTCTCCCCCGGCGCCCCAAGGCTGAGAAGCGACGTACTGGAAATATGAATCCCCTGATGCTGTGCGGGCAATAGCAATCTCTCCCGAACGCGATCGTGTCAGGGGTTCCTTCGATTCTAGCAAGGAACTCGTCCGTAAACCTATGAATCGTCTTTGATCGCTTCCGATCATCGGTTCCAAGAGCGGATTACCGAAGGGGCTTTGTTGCGGCTCATTCGTACCTCGCCGATCCAGCCTAGGACCGAGGCGCGGCCCGCCCGGGATCAGCGGCCTTGAGTCCGCGTCGCGCGCCGTGGCGAATGTGAAGCACATCGACCCGCTTCTCGGCGTTCAGTATCCGGTAGATCACCCGGTAAACGTGGGGCTTGCGACCATAGAGCAAGTGCCTGAACTGCGGGCTCTCCGGCGTTGCTGGACAGCGGTCAGGCATTTTTTCGAGGGTCAGAATTGCCTTCTTGAGACCCACGTACCACTTCTGCGCCGCCTCGGAATCCGAAGCGTGAATCTCTTCGTACAAACTCGCAAAGTCGCGCTCGGCACGCGCGGTGATGTTAACGAGATAAACCATGGGTGGCTTCGAACTCGGCGAAGAACTGCCTGACTGGACGCGTTTTTTCCTTCTTTGCGTCGTCCTGGCCCTGGCGAATGCCCTCACCTGCATCAGCGCGGGCGGCGATGTCGAGCAGACGCTGATAGGCTTCGGCATCTTGCACGACGGCCGCGGCCTTTCCGTTTACGGTGAGCACCATGGGGCGTTTACTCTTCTTCAGATGCTTCATGAAGTCGCCGGAAGAACGGCGAAAGGTCGTCAGCGATTGGATGTCCGTGGCAAGATTGATCATATTCGCCTCCCTTCCGAGCACCTTATTCGGTGCTTTCAGGATAGCGCGTTTGGGAAAGATTGAAAAGCACGCACATTGCAGGAAATTACGCCAGCCGGTGCGCACCCTCCGAGGCGTGACAGATGTGAATCTGGGGCTGTATGCCGGTTTTGGCGGCGTAGCGCTTGCCTAACTCTTCGGCGAAGGCCTTGGCTTTGTCCTGTTCAACGAGGTTAATTGTGCAGCCGCCAAAGCCGCCGCCAGTGAGACGTGCGCCGATCAGGCCGGGCAATTCGTTGGCCAACTCGACCATCAGGTCGGCCTCGACGCAACTGCCCTCGAAGTCCTGGCTGTAACTGCGATGGGCCTCGGCCATGAGACGTCCCAGTTCGGCTAGGTCGTTGCTGGCGAGCGCCTCGGCGGCTGCCACCGTACGCAGGTTTTCGCTGATGACATGGCGGGCGCGCAGGAGGGATTTGGGCGTCATCTCGTGGCCCCACTTGTCGAGATCTTCAAGCGTCGCATCGCGCAGAAACGGAACTCCGGGCCGATGGCTGGCGATGATGGCGCAGGCGGCCTCGGACTCGGCGCGGCGGGTGGTGTAGTCGCCCCCCGCGACCGAGTGCTTGACCATGGTGTTAGCGATGACCAGCGCCACGTGGGCAGGAATCGGCGCCAGCTTGAAGCTGAGATCGCGGCAGTCGAGGAGGAGAGAATGATCTTCCTGGCCGTTGGCGGAGATGAACTGGTCCATGATGCCGCAGCTCGCGCCTACGAACTCGTTCTCGGCACGCTGGCAGAGGCGGGCGAGCACGGGGCCTGTCATTACCGGGCCTGGATAACTCGCGCCGGTCAGCGAGAGAACGGCCAGCGCCGTTGCCACTTCGAGAGCAGCAGAGCTCGAGAGGCCGGAGCCCAGTGGAACATCGCTCCAGATGCTCAGGCTGAAGGCGGGAATCTTGTGGCCTTCACCGGCAAGGATGGCAACGACGCCGAGCGGGTAGTCGCTCCAGTGCTTGGCGGCTTTGGCCGGCAATGCCGCTGCGTCAAAGCTCTTCTCTTCGCCGAAGTTCTCGGAGTAGAGGACGATCTTTCCGTCGCTGCGCGGCGAAATGGCGGCGAGGGTGGCGAAGTCGATAGCTGCGGGCATGACAAAGCCTTCGGCGTAATCGGTGTGTTCGCCGATCAGGTTGACGCGGCCCGGCGCAACGAAGATGGCCGGCTCGGCGTGGAAGCGGTCGAGGTGCATTGAACGAAGTGCGGCTGGATCGTGCATAGATTTCACTCTCTAGAAAACAGTGGTCAGTGAACAGTGATCAGTTCGCGGAAACTCGATTGAGAAAAGATCCCACACGGTTATGATAACGTTTTCTTTCCTGAAGACAATCCTACTTTCGTCTGCCATCGTCCTCTAGGCTCCCATGACCTCGTCGCAGGAGGCAGTCAGGCGCTGCCAAATCTCGTCTAGCCATGCTTCGTGTTCAGGCTTCATCAGGACAGAGCGCAGACAGGTGACTGACTCTGCGCTGGCGGCCAAAGGCAGATCCGGCTCAAACCACCGCCGCGGCAGTTGCGCGAGGGCCAGATGCAAGTCCCTTGTGGCGCAGGCGTCAAAGACTTTTTGCGCCAGCGCCGAGGACAGTTCCGCCGTTTGGGCTCGCAGCTTCCAGACGACGATGTCGAGCTCTGGCGCGCCGGCCAGGAGCGGCTGGAAGCGGTCGGCTTTATCGGCACGCAGCCGCCGATCAAGTTCGAGAGCCGCAGCTCTTCCGCGAGCGATTCCGCGTGCGAATTCGCCCCCCGGCACTGGCGGGAGCAGCTTTTGCGTAGCCCACAAGGCCACCGCGGCAGCTCCGGCCCGCGAACACTCCAAGCTGATCTCGCCCAGGTGCAACTGCTTTGAGGTGAAGTAAGTATAGGGAGAATTATGTTTATAAAGCTGCCCCACGCAGTGGTCGCGGAAGAGAACGCAGCCGCAGCCATAGGGTTGAAGGCCGTGCTTGTGCGGATCGACGACGATTGAATCGGCCTGGCTGATGGCGGCGTATGCCCGGCGGGCCGGATCGGCCAAAGTTTCGGAGATGAGCCGGAAGTAGCCGCCGTATGCTCCGTCCACATGTACGCGGAAGCCGTAGCGTTCGCGCAGCGCAAGCACTTGATCCAGCGGGTCCACGGCTCCGATGGCGGTGGTGCCGAGGGTGATCACAACCGTACCCACATCGCCCTTGCACAGCTCGGCTTCAAGCGCCTCCATGCTCATACGAGCGGCACTGTCGGCGGGGATCGCCGCGTAATCGAGCTTCAGCACGCCGGAGATGCGCTGGTGGGTGTAGTGCGCCTGCTCGGAACCGACGACGCGCTTGCCCGGCGCGAGTTGCCCGGCAACCCACAGAGCCTCCAGGTTGGCAATGGTGCCGCTCGATGCCAGATGGCCCAGGAACTCCGTCCATCCGAAGATCCCGGCGATCTGACGGACAGCCTCGATCTCCAACTCGGAGCTGGCCCGGCCGCCGTCGCGGGCGTGGTTGTTGGGATTGATGTTCATCGCGAGGGCGTAGGCTGCCCGCGCCAGCGGATGCGGAGGCCTCAGCATCTGCCCGGCATAGAGCGGGTGAAAGTAGGGATAGTTGTCGCCGAGGCGGTGGGCGACCTCGGCCAGAATCTGCTCGATCGCCTCCGGGCTGACCGCGGACTCGGGAGCCGGCTCGAAGGCGGGCAGGGCGGCAAACTCGGCCTCAAGCAGCTCGGTAGCGCGCAGTAATTGATGGGGTACTTGATCGTTGGGCATTTCGGCCTTTCGCCGTCTCACGAGTTGAAGCCCCATTATAAAACCCTATGCATCAACAGGTTCCAGAAGGGGAAAACGTAGAATGGGACGAAAAAACGACGATTCTCACGCCGTTTTCTTGCCAGTGATGCTACACTATCCGCAGCGTTAGGGCCGAAACGGGCGTGAGCAGTACCTCGCCCTACCAAGCAAGATTCTGCCAGTAGTCGCTCCGATTCATCCGGCGCAATTCAATTTAGGAAACACGAGCGAAATGGAACAAGGGACAGTGAAATGGTTCAATGACGCGAAGGGCTTCGGCTTTATCTCGCGCCAGAACGGCGAAGATGTATTTGTGCACTATTCTGCGATCAACTCAAGCGGCTTCAAGAGCTTGCAAGAAGGCCAGGCAGTGCAGTTCAACGTGGTGAAGGGGCCCAAGGGCTGGCAGGCTGCCGATGTGCAGCCGCTTTAAGCCTTAAGCCGGATTCCGGCAGAATCTAGCAAACACAAACGAGGGCAGGGAGAGATCCCTGCCCTCGTTTGCTGTTGGCGCCTTCGAGTCAGCGCCATCGGCTCCTGAGATCTCTCTATATTCAGGATCATCCCATCCGGCCCGGACAGCGACTGGGCCGCTTGCGCAGCGACAAACTCTCCCCGGCTCTTCGGTGTTCTCCTGTCAGTAGTCTCTCTGTAAGACGGCGCAACGGCCATCGCTTACATGCCTTGGCAGGTTGCGCGAAATATTCATCGATTGACACGATGGAAAACGCCGCAAAAGACTTACATCTGATTGGTATCTTGAGGTATATTGGCTGCTAGCCGCGACAGCAGCGCCAAGTCCCCCACTCGCGGAGCCCATCGCAAGGAGATCGTCATGGCAAGCTACTGCGGGAAGTGCGGTACTGAAGTTCCCTCCGGCACGCAATTTTGCACGGCATGCGGCACGCCTTCGGCCGCCAGCCCGGTAGCTGCGGCTCCGGTCCAGCAAGCACCGGTTCAACAAGTGCCGGTCCAACAGGTTCCTTATCAGCAAGCGCCCCTGCCGGCCAAGTCCGGCAGCAGCGCGGTCAAGATCATCCTGATCGTCGTTGCCATATTCGTCGGGCTGGGCATTCTCGCGGCTGGCGTTGTGGGGTACGGAATTTGGCGGGTTGCGCACAGGTTGGGTGTAAGCAGCGACGGCCAGCATGTGACGATGAGCACCCCCGAAGGGACCGTCGACGTCAACACCTCGAAGTCCTATAGCGCGGACGAGCTGGGCACCGAAATCTATCCCGGCGCGCAATCGGCCAAGGGCGGCATGAAGATGGACCTGCCCTCGGGCTCGATGATCACCGGCATCTTTACCACTTCGGACTCGAAGGACCAAGTGGTCGCGTTCTACAAGAGCAAGTTCGGCAGCGAAGCCTCTGTCATGGATGTGCAGGACGCGGCGATCATGACGGTCAAGAAGAGCGACAAGGAATCCGTCATGGTCACGGTCACCTCCAAGGATTCGGAGAATGACGGAAAGACCAAGATCGCAATTGTGCACACGACCAACAACAAACCCTCTTAGCCTCGTTTGAAGATTCGCCAACGAAGATCATGCATCGAGAGTTCGCTTCGTTGGCGGATTAAAGACTGTTCCAATCGAGTATTGCCATGGATTCGCCAACGACAGTTACTCAAATCGGCAAGTACCAGATCCTGGGCGTTCTAGGCGTAGGCGGCATGGGTGTCGTTTACCGGGGGCTGGACAAATCCATGGGCCGCGAGGTGGCGATCAAAACGCTCACCGAGGCCACCGAAGAGCTGCGCCAGCGATTTTTGCTCGAAGCGCGTTCCGGCGTTCTGAATCATCCCAACATTGTTACCATCTACGACTTTGGCGAGCAGGATAACAGCCCTTACATTGTGATGGAGTTTGTCCGGGGCGATTCGCTCGAGCGTCTGCTACGCGATGGCCGCGCGCTCTCGCTGATTGAGAAGCTGGACATTATTCGCCAGCTCTGCCTTGGCTTGGGTTACGCGCACCAGCATGGAGTGATCCACAGGGACATCAAGCCGGCCAATATCATGGTGCAGCCGGATGGCAGCATCAAGATCGTCGACTTTGGCGTGGCACGGCTTGAGAGCCAGTCCGGGCATACGCAGGCCGGCATGGTCATCGGCACCTTCCACTACATCTCGCCGGAGCGGCTGCTGGGCAAGACTGCCGACGGCAGGGCCGACATCTGGTCTGCGGGCATTATTCTCTATCAGTTGCTCACCAGTCGACTGCCCTTCCCCGGCGACGACCCCGCCACTCTGCACAGGGTTATCCGCGAGCCGCATGAAGCGGTGTCAAAGCTCCACGACGGTTATCCGCCATCCATTGACCACCTGATCGACCGTGCGCTTGCCAAGGACCCACTTGACCGCTACGAGACAGGCGAGGAGATGGCCGCGGATATCGAGGCGATCAACGACGATCTGAAGCGCGCGCATGTGGATGAGGCGCTGGGCAACGTGAAGCAGTTGATCGAGCAGGAGCAGTGGACAAACGTCCGGCCCATGCTGCTCGACCTGCAACGGCTCAATCCGCAGAACTTCGAGGTGAAGAGGCTGCTGCGGGAAGTGCAGGAGAAGATCACGCGCCAGCAGAAGTCGATGCAGCTTCAGCAGTTGCTGGGAGAGGCCGAGGAGGCTGTTCTCACGCAGCGTTACGCCGATGCGCTTGAGTTCTACAATCAGGCCGCGGCAATCGACCGGACCAATACCGAGCTGCCTCAGAAGATCGAGCATGTTCGCGGATTGAAGGAGAAGGCCGACAAGGTCGCCGCTCTGCTTGAGCAATCCCGCGAGGCACGCCGACGCAGCGACTTCGCGGCCGCAGGCGAGTTGATCGAAAAAGCCCTTCAGCTCGATGAGCGCAATACCGATCTTCGCAACGAGCGGGCAAGGATCGTCCAGGAGTCTGAGCGGGCCACCAGGGAGCGCGCGCGCCGTGAGTTCAGCGAAGCCGCCCGCGGCCAGCTCGCAGCGCGGCAATACACCGAAGCCATCAAGAGCCTGCGCGCCGCACTGGAGATCGACCCGACAGACAGCGAAACGCAGCAGCTCTACCAGAGCGCGCTCGAACGCCAAGAGGAACAGCGGCGGCGCAAGATCATCGAGCAGATCGTCGCCGAGATCTCAGAGTGCATCACCGGCGAGCAATACGAACGCGCTCTGACGCTGATCCAGCGCGCGCAGGAGCGGCTGCCCGGAGAGGCCGTGCTCTTGCAGTTGAAGGCCGACGCGGAAGCGAAGCAGCGGGAGCAGGCCGCGAAGAAGCTGGTGGAAGCAACGTCGCTGCGGGTTTACGACCTCTTCCCCACCGATCCTCAGGCGGCTCTCAACGTTGTTCGCCAGGCACTCGAGCAAATTCCCGGAGACGCCCGGCTGATTGCTCTCGAAGAAAAGGCCGTCGAGCAGCAAAAGAAGGCCACGAGCGGCGAACGCAAAGCTCAGTACATGAAGCAGGCGCAGGACGCCATCGATTCCAAACAATTTGGCCAGGCCGTGCAGACCCTGGAAACAGCGGCGATCGAGTATGCCGACGCCCCTGAGATTGCTTCCCTGCTGGCCTTTGCCCGTGAACAAAAGCGCAAGATCGAAGTGAGCCAGGCAACCGCGAATGCCACTCGCGAAGCGCAGGCGCTGATCGCGGACGGTAATTTTGAAGCCGCCATTGCGCTATTGCAGCGCGTTGCGTCGGAGACCGGTGACGCCTCCATCGAGCAATTGCTGCGCCAGGCGACCGCAAGCTTCACCGAGTTGAACCGGCGCATCGACGCGGTCGTGAGCCGCGCGCAGGCCATGGGCGAAAGCAATGCGGATCAGGCATTGCAGTTGCTTTCGAGCCAGCCCGAGGAGATTCAACAGCAGCCTCGCGTGCGCGAACTGCGCGCCAAACTCGATGCCAGCAACGAGCGCGGCCGCCAGATTGACGAGGCCATCCGAAACGCGAGTGAGGCACTCAAAAAACACGATCTGCGCAGCGGCCTCACCGTGCTCGAATCCGCAAAGCGCACCCATGGCGACTCACCGCGCCTCGCCTCGGCCATCGCGGAGTACAAGACCGGGCGCGTGAAGATCGCCAATGAACTCGTAACCGCGGCCATCGAATCGGCAACGCAAGCGATGCAGCAGGACAACCGCGCTGCGGCTGCCGGTGCGCTCGCAGGCGTGGCCGATGCCGCCGAGTTCGCCGACTCCGGACTGCAGGCCAGCCTGAAGCGTTTGACTAAAGAGGCGGGCAAGCCTCCTGCCCAAGCGCCGGTCAAGGCCGCAGCCGAACCAGCGAAGGCTAAGCCACGTTCCTCGCATGGGGTTTTGATCACAGTCGTTGTGATCCTGCTGCTGGCTGTGGCAGGCGCGGCTTATTGGTATAGGTACATGCGCCTCGCGCCCGCTCCGGCCATGGGAGTTCTTGATCTCAACGCCACACCTTATGCCGAGGTGGTCGGCGTCACTTCAGACAAAGGCAAGGTTGTGACTCTGCCCGCAGGGGATCATTGGACGCCGCTGCGCCTCGATCAAATTCCCGCTGGTAAATATTCCGTTGACTTCAAGGGACCCGACGGCAGCATCCAGCGGCAGCAATGCGATGTGGATCAATCCGAGCAGGTTTGCAGCATTGAATTGAAGCCGATCGACGACCAGACGATTGAGAAGATCATCGGAGGAGCACAATGATTCTGCGGCGATCCGCCTGCATCTTCTGCCTCCTCCTTTCCTGCACGCTAACGCTGGCGATTCGCGCCGAGGAGAAGCCAAAGCAACAAGCAAAAGACCTGGCTGACAAAGCCAAAGGCGAAGGCAGCGACCGCGCCCAGCAGGTGAGGGATTATTGCGCAGCGGCGCAATTGGATCCTAAAAACGGCAAATTTGTCGATACCTGCAACAGCTTTCGCTCAGGCCTCTCGCAAGACGACACGGCATTTCTAGCAAGCGCCATCGCGGCCTATAAGAGCCACGATCTGGACAAGGCCGAAACCCAGGCCAAGCTAGTTACAAGTTATGACCCCAAGTTATCCGGACAGGCTAACTTTCTGTTGAGCAGGATCAAGAACGAAAAGATCCTCAATCAACTGCTGGCCGCCTGGAATCGAGGCGATTTTCAGGCCGTCAGCTCACTTGCGCAAGGGATTACGGAGCCCGACGCCAAGGCCGTCGCGAACCAATACGTCAACAACGTCAGTCAATACAAGACGCTCATCGATCAGGCCCAGAAGCTGGCAAGCAGCAATCCCCAGGAAGCGATCAAGCAGTATGCCCAGGCTAAAAGCCTCAACCCCAATGGACCGGGCGATCCCGCCGGAAAGATTGCGGAGCTACAGAAGGGGACGCAAGCCAAAGGCGGGCCAGTAGTACCGCCTGTCAAGCCTGCGGCAGAGTCGAGCGCGGATGTCGCCAAAAAAATCAGCAGCGCCCTTGACGATGCACGAAATCACGAGAAGCTGGGGCAACTGCAGGATGCGCTGAATGCCTATGCGGTTGTGCTGAAGCTTCAGCCTGGCAATCAGGATGCGCAGAGCAATACAGCGAGAATCGAACAGTTGATCAAAAACGATCCGGCGGCTGCGAGGAAAGAGCTTGCGGCGGCAATCCGGTACTTCTACAGTTCGCAATTCGACGACGCACAGCGAGCGCTCATGAATTATCTGGAGGCGCCGCAGACCGCCAAGAACCCTGGCGTGGCCGACTTCTATCTGGGAGCGACACTCATCGAGCGATCTATGCTGCAGGCCACGCGGGCACAGTGGACGGGACCCTCCGCCGAAGCTTTATCTGCGTTTCAGGCAGCCCGGAAAGCAAACTACAGTCCGATGCGGACTTATGTATCTCCCGCTGTATTGAAGGTCTGGGACTCGATCGCTCCGTAACTCATAGCCAGATCCAGACCTAATTAAATAGGGAGTTATTTATAGCCCATCCAGTCGATCGGGGTTTCTTCAAATGTCTGGCCATTAATGATAGGCTTCAAGTCACGATCCAACAATCCAACTAACATCTGAAGAAAAAGATCCGCGAAGCTGCGCACATTTGTCGCAGGATCCCGGTAAGTAAAAAACCTGGTCAGAGCCTCGCGCTCGTGCGCTTTGAGATAGTCTTCAACATCAAGCTTCCGGTTCTCCGGCTTGATGATCAATACATTGAAACCGCCGTTGAGCCCCTGCGCGGCGGCGCTAAACGAGAGATCGATTCGCATCCGAGTCTGTTCGTTGAGAAAGTGAAAGACCGGGAAGCGTCCCAGCGCCTGCGATCCTTCGAGAGTGACTTCTTTGAATTCAAATCCATGCGCGGCAAATCCGGGAGCGTGCTGATGCACGACTTCATTCACAACCGAATCGTCTCCCACGAGCGCTAAGACATCCAGGTTCATTTCTTTGCTCCTGACGCACTGTCATCACCGAAGAGGACTTGTTTTTCCATCTCGTAAAATGGACTCGGCTTTTCATTCGTGGGATTATCAACATCCACGACCGTGTAACCTTCGTCGGCCAGCTTTTTCGCCCAAGCCTCATTTGCCTTGAACATCAGTGACTCTTTCAAGGCATCTTCCGGAATAGGGTCCGGCGCATACCGCTTCTTCAGAATCGCCCATTCCGCCTGGGCCTCCGGCGAGATCTTGTCCCCGGTGAAAGTCTCTACGTCGCCTTGCTTCTGCAAGCCGCTCGTATACGGATTCACAGCATTGGCCATGCTCCGCCCGATGACGGCAACCTTGCCGTTGGTTCCAGGACGAACCCGGTCGGCCTTGACTCCATTAAATTCGGAGTTCTTGAGCGCCGAAACGCTTGGAGACGTATTTGCAACCGGACCACCGCTGCCCGCGGTTGAGTATTTTGACAGGTTCTGCTGCAACTGAGTTACGCCGCTCGCTGCCAGGCCGGCAACAACACCCCCCATGCCTCCAGCGCCGGGCGACGGCGATCCCATCTCGCCAATGATGCAGGTCGGAGAACCCAGCACGATCACTCCGCCGTGCACGGTCGGATCTCCGAGTCTCGCGGCAGGAAGAAAATTGATCAAAACTCCTGTCGATCCCATGACGATCATATCCGGTGGTCCGACGCAAGTTGCCATCGTTGTTACATTGGCAGCAGGAAGAAAGTCGATCAGCACCGTCGGCACGCCCGGAGGCAGGATAGGCCCACCAACGTGAGGCACAACGCCAGTCACCATCGGACAGGTGTGCATGTCGGTAACTCGTGCAGCTGGCGGCATCAGGCGCTCTCCATGCTCACTGTCAACTTGCCGTCTCGGGGTTGATGCGCAGTCCCTTTACAAATGCATCGTAGTCTGGCCGCACGGCTCTGAGCTGCGCTTCCAGCGTGGTCAAAGTAATAATGCCCAGCCAACAGCCCCGCCGCACATACGTCTGGGCGTGCAGCATGCTTCCGATGGAAGGCGCGTTGTGGCGCACAAAAAACAACTGAGCTTCATCCGCGCCTGTGAAAGCGGTTGCCTGAGGTCCGGCAAACTTAGCTTCTTTCAAGTGGCTTTCGATCAGCTTCTTCTGGTTTTCAATGTACTCCGCGAGACCGTTCCCCGAGCCGAGCGTGTCTTGTCCAAGACCTACACTTGCGCCAGCCTCTCCTGCAACGGCTCCCATCTTGCGAATCCCGAAGTCGGCGACATAAAGCCAGCCTCCGGGCATAGCAGTCACGCTCCATCTCCCAACGGAGGGAAACTGAGCAACTGCGCCGTGTTGTGCTGATGTCTGCGTCACGAGCCACCTATCGTTCTTGAGAAATATGCATCATCCTTTGCTTGCCGCCTTGAAGCCTGAAGGCTCAACTGTTCTTGGCGCCACCCTTGGTGCCGTCGTCCGCTTCGTCGGGTTCAGTTGGTGCTTTGGGGTCGGTCACGGACCCGGCGCTGCCCGAACCGGCCGCGCCACCGCTGTTGATCATCACCATGGTTCCGGAAATTGCAATCCCCGCAGGCCCAATATTGATAAAGCCTCCCGCACCTTTCAGCGTCAGTTCCAATCCACTCTCAATGACCACAGACATGCCAGCCTTGATATATACCTCCATGCCAGCATCCATAGAATAGTTCGTCCCGATTTTGTCTGCCTGATTGCTGCCTATCTTGAGCGAATAATTCCCCCCCACCTTTTCAGTGAGATCGCCTCCGATGCCGATATCCGAATTGGACGCGATTTTCTCTATCGAGTTCGCCTTGATCTCCTTGTGAAAGTCGTCGCCAATCTGTTCGTACTGCCCGCCTTTGACAATCAGCGAATCCTTTCCCCCTACAAAACGGCGATGGTCGTTCTCGGTCCTCTGATCCATATCTTTCTCAGCGTTGAGAAAGATCTGCTCGCTGCCTGCCTTGTCTTCGAAGCGCAGTTCGTTGGCATTGTCCGCTGAACCGCCTTTGCTGCTCCGCGTAACCAGGCCGGATCGCGTGCTGTGTTCGGGCAGTTCATACTTGGGCATATTGGCGCCATTGTAGACAGATCCGACGACCACCGGATTATCCGGATCTCCATTGAGAAACTGGACGACGACTTCATCGTTGAGCCGCGGCCAGAAATACGTTCCCCATCCTTTGCCGCCCCAGCTCTGCGCCACACGCACCCAGGTGTTATCGACGGTGTCAGGCTTTCTCACCCGATCCCAAAAGAACTGGATGCACACCCGCCCATACTTATCGATGTACATCTCTTCGCCGCTGGGCACAACGACAAATGCAGTCTGCGGACCGTAGATGCGCGGCTTGATCGTCGTTTGTTCGGGCTTGAAGGTGATGGTCGACAAAACTGCCGTAAACCGATTGCTGTACCCGGAGCCCTGGTTCCCGGCCTCCGCGCGATAAGAGGGAATCTGGCTTGCATGATGAGTAACCGCAGTCAGAAGGAATTTCTTGTTCCACTCATCGCGGGGATGATCGGTGAGGCTGAAGGTGTAGCCCGCGCACAAGGAGCGCGCGTTGCCGTGGCCGCGAAAGACCTCGGCCATCGCATCGGATGCGACGGTTCGCGTATCGAGAAACAAGGTCTCGAACTTTGCACTCGATTGTGTATCGGTCTCCTTCAAATACCCTTCTTCTCCCGCTGGATAAAGATAGGAGTCGAAGGCGTTCTTTCCATATGCGCTGGCACTGTCTTTCTGCTTCTTCTCGGTGCGATACGGACGAAAGTTATACTCCGCCGTCGAGTGTTTGCCGGAGACCATCGTCGCCGTCGAGCTGAATTCAATGACTCTGGCTCCATAGGCTCCTTCGGCGCCTTTCTTGTTCAATGCAAACGGAACCGAGGACGACACCGGGCAGTCCTGATAGGCGTTTCTGCTATCTCCCAAGACAATTTTGTCATCTTGGTCGGAATGCTCGAACCAATAAAAGATGCCGCTCTCTTCGAGCAAACGAGATACAAAATGTAAGTCCGACTCAGAGTATTGCGTGCAGTATTCAAGCTTCTCATAGGACTTATTGGTCTGGTCTGAGACGGACAATCCATACTCGCCAAAGACCGACTTGGCAATCTCCAAAACTGTCTTGTCCTGAAAGACGCGGCAGTTTGAACTTAGAGTAAGTTGCCACATGGACGGCACAATCCGCATGCGGTAGAGATTGAATTCCTCGTCGCCCACGCACTGCTCAAAAGACGCGGCTATCCCATGGATACACCTGGAGCCCTGCTTATCGTTCAGGCCGATGGCGACCGAAACCTTTGCCCCGATGATCGACTTGGGATCGATCTTGGTATCCACGGTTGCCAGCAATTCGACGTGAAACTCGAAGAGGCGCGAAATTCCTTCCGCGCCTTCGAGCGACTCAATCAGCAGCACGTCCTTGCCCAGCGGGCTCGAAAACTGCATCAACCGGTCTGCCTGCTTCATAGATGCCATGCCAGTCCTGCCTTTTCTTTGCCGAAGCATCCGCAGAGATGTTGATGCATCCCAACGGACGCTGTGCTGCTCACGTTAGGATGCAAGATCCCAGGTGTAAGTCAGCGCTCCATCCTTGACTGAAACATTGACCCTGTCTGCAACCGTGCCTTCGGCAATTCGCGATAGGATCTGGCGCGATAAGTCGGGAAGCATGGTGTTGGAGAGAATGTTATCGACGTTTCTTGCGCCACTCTCGACTTCAGTGCAGCGTCCGGCGACCTCGTTCAAAAGCGCATCGTCATAGACGAGCGCAATCTTATGCGTCTCAGCCAGGCGCCGCTGAATCTTGCCGAGCTTGAGCCGGATGATCTGCTTGAGCGCTTCATCGCGCACCGGGTAGTACGGCACGATCATGAGCCTGCCCAGAAACGCCGGCTTGAAGATTTTGTTCAGCTCCGGCTTGAGAGCTTGAACCATGCCTGCGCTATCGGGCGCGGTTTCAGGATCAGCGGTAAGTTTCATCACCGTGTCGGTCGCGGCATTACTCGTGAGCAAAATAATCGTGTTGCGGAAGTCGATCTCGCGGCCTTCCCCGTCTTCCATTCTTCCCTTGTCAAAGACCTGAAAGAAGAGCTCCAGCACATCGGGGTGCGCCTTCTCTACTTCGTCCAACAACACGACCGAATAAGGCCTGCGCCGGACGGCTTCAGTGAGCACACCGCCTTCGCCGTAGCCCACATATCCCGGAGGCGAACCCTTGAGAGTAGACACCGTATGGGCTTCCTGGAACTCCGACATATTGATAGTGATCATGTTGCGTTCGCCGCCGTACAAAACATCGGCGAGGGCGATAGCTGTCTCGGTCTTTCCAACACCGCTGGGTCCGACAAGAAGAAAGACGCCCACGGGCTTGACCGGATCGTCGAGATTGGCGCGCGAGGTGAGGATGCGCTGCGCAATGGCGAAGAGTGCGTGGTCCTGACCGATGACGCGCTTCTTCAAATGTTCGTCGAGGGTGAGTACGGTCTCGACCTCGTTGCGCACCATCTTGCCGAGAGGAATTCCCGTCCATGCAGAGATGACTTCGCCCACGATTTGCGCATCGACGGAGACACGCATCATGCCGCGTTCGCCTTGCAGAGCGGATAACTCGGCTTCAAGCTTCGCGAGCTCCGCTCTCACTTCGCTTTCTTTCTCGGGCTTGTCCGTTTCCTTCTTTTCGGTTGACTCCAGGCTCTCTTGTAACTCGCGAATCTTCGCAGTTAGAGTCTTTTCTTTTTCCCATTGCTCGTTGAGAATGTCCCTCTCTGCGGCTGCTTCGGCGAGATGAGTTTCGATCTCGGCCAGCTTCTCAGCATGGTCGCCGCCGATCTTCGTCTCGCGTTCGAGCACGCGCTTTTGCACTTCGAGCGCGTCGATGCGGCGGAGAATATCTTCCAGGCGCGGAGGCGTCGAGTTTTGTCCAAGCGAGAGGCGCGCACAGGCCGTATCGAGCACGCTAACGGCCTTGTCGGGCAGTTGGCGACCGGCGATATAGCGGTGCGATAACTTGACTGTCGCAGTCACTGCTTCATCGAGGATGCGCAGATTATGGTGCTTCTCAAGCGATGCCTTGATGCCGCGCAACATGGTGCAGGCGACTTCTTCGGTCGGCTCTTCAACCTTGACGACCTGGAACCTTCTTGCGAGCGCTGGGTCTTTCTCGAAGTACTTCTTGTATTCCGACCATGTCGTCGCTGCGATGGTACGCAGCTCGCCGCGAGCCAGCGCGGGTTTCAGCAGGTTGGCGGCGTCGTTCTGTCCCGCCTGGCCGCCCGCGCCGATCATGGTGTGCGCTTCGTCGATGAAGAGAATGATCTTTTCCGTCGACGACTTCACTTCGTTGATCAGCCCCTTGAGCCGGTTTTCAAACTCGCCCTTCACGCCCGCACCAGCCTGCAAAAGGGCGAGATCGAGCGAATGAATGTGAACTCCCTGCAAGGCCGGTGGCACATCGCCGCTGACGACGCGATTGGCAAAGCCCTCAACCACTGCGGTCTTTCCGACGCCGGCCTCGCCGGTAAGGATCGGATTATTCTGGCGGCGGCGCATCAGAATATCGATCATCTGACGAACCTCCTGATCGCGGCCGAGGACCGGATCGATCTTTCCGGCCTTGGCGTTCGCAGTCAGGTTGACCGTGTATTGATCGAGATGCGGCGTCTTGCCTTTTGCGCCAGGTGCGGCAGGGTCGCCGGATGGGGTGCGCTCCTCTGCGCCTTCGCCCGCGGCAGCCAGGCTTGTGTGATCTTCAGTGGATTTGGCCACGATGTCGTAGAAGGCGCTTCGCAGGCCATCCACATTGATTACTTGCAGCTCTTTGCTGATGTCCTTGACGATGCGCGCAAGCTCGTCGTGACCCAGCAATGCAAGCAGCGTGAAGCCCGTGCGGATGTTGCCCGCGTTGAAGTCGATGCTGGCGACCGTCCACGCCTCGGAGAGCATCTTGACCACGGTCGGGCTGAAGGCTGGAGAGCGCGCGTTGCCGCTCTTGAGCGCATCGAGGCTCCGCTCAAGCTCTTTGGTCAAGCGCGAGCGATCAACGCCAAAGTGCTTGAGGATGGCGGCTATGTCGTTGTCTGTGCTATCGAGAGTCTTCAGCAGATAGTGCTCAATCTCGATGTCGTAGTGCGTCCGTGCAACGCACAGGCCGGCCGCGGCTTCAAGGGATCGCCGCGTGGTGTCGTTTAACTTGTCGATCAGCGCTTTCAGGTTTGTGCTCACAGTCGTGACCTTCCTTTGAATCGGATGTTTGTCATTGCACCAGATACGTCGCGTCGGCTGGATCGCGATCGAGCGGCTTGGTCTTCAACCAGCTCACAAGGCCCAATTGCGGACGCTTTTCTCCGCTCGATCCCAGTTCGCAGGATGGGGCATCTTCCCGCGCCAGCACTAACTGCACTTCCGTTTCATAACTTCCGTTGGAGTAAAACTTCAGCCAGGCGACTAACTCGTGATAGGCATCCTTGCCTGGAAGAAAGCGAAGATACTGCTCAAAGGGCATGGGCCCAAGCGAGATGCGAATGCGGCCGTGATGATCCCAGACTTCGTCGCCTGCTACGACACCCACGCCCAGCCGTTCACTATCGCCGCCGAAGCCGGTGAAGCACGTTTGATTCTCGGACTTCAACTTGCGCCACGCACCGGCGAACTGCTGGATGTGCACCTTCACGTCGAAGTAGTCTTCGAGAATCTGCTCGAGCGAAGCGGCTGAACGCACGTGGCGGGCAAGCAGGGCCACGTAATTCAGATAGGCATCGTCTGGAACTCCACCGCGGTGGCGTAGGCCCTCGGTGCCAAGGCCTATCAGATCCATCAATCGCGCTGAGAGCCTGTCATCCTTCGATCGTTCGTACTCGACGAAGAAGCGATACTTTTCCCAGCCGCGATAGAAGAATGAAATCATGCGATGGTTGAAGATGTTCAGGAAATCTTCCATCACATGGTCTTTTTCGCGAGCCCGCGCCAGAAGGAATTCGGTATAAGTCGCCGGCATGACGGAGATAGCGGCGCAGAGGCCCATGAATTCGACCGTCATGCTCATCTGGCCGTTTTCCATGCGCGTGAGATCATGAAGCTCGCTGGGCGGAAAGGCAAGCGAGGTTCGCGCAGAAAAACGGATCGTCTCGCCTTGAGGCGTGACAAAATATCCCACCGGCTTGCGTTCGCTCTCCATCTTCTGGAGCATGCGAACGGCCTGAAAGAAGTGCACGCGGAAGGGCTCTTCTTCGAGCATTCTGCGAAGATTGTTCAACACTGGTTCAGCATTCGCGGTCGGCACTGTTAGAGCAGTGCTTGCGTCCCGGCTCTCGGTGGCCATTTTCCCATCGCCTCCTTTCTCAGAGTGCTGCGCGCAGTCAGTTGCGAGAAGCTGTTCATCGCGGCATAACTGGCGAGAAAACGGTCGAGCACGGCGGCAAACAGATAGGCTCCGCTGCCGGCAAACTGCTGCTCGTCAAACTCCATCTCGACCTGCGTTCCCCGCGCGGGAATCAGCCCATAGGCTGAGTTGACTAGCGCAAAGCCAGGCGCGGAGTTCATCTTCAGGATCGAGCCCACCTCGTTGTCGCTGGCCGTTGAACCGGTGAGGTTATGCAGCCGCAGGATCTCCTGCATGGCTGTCCGACCGCCTTCGTTGAGAGAGAGATAGTTCAGCGAGAGCAAGGAGATCAGCCGCCACAGATGCCCTTGCCCACCAGAGGGATTGATGCTCGCAGTGGGGCGGCGCAAGGCGGTGACTGTTTTGGCGGCGGCATAGCCAGTCGCGTCGAAATCGCCACCCTCGGCTCCGAACTGGAAACGCGAGGGCAGATCGAAGTTCGTGCAGAGCGACCGCACCATCAGCACGTCGGCCTCGGGATCTGTGAAACTTCCTGTGAGGTCGACGACGGAGATGGTCATCGTCGAGGGTTCGCGCTCGCCGAATTCATTCAGATGCCGGGTAGCAACCCAGAATGCCAGATCTTCGCGATCGCGCGTTTGATGGCGATAGGCGTGCAGCGGCTCCAACACGACAGATTGCCGCAGCCGTGGATTGGTCGCAACCACCTCTTCAATGCTGAAGATTTCCATCACCGTCGAGTGCCGGTTATCCGGGACGATAGTGTAATCATGGCGCGTTTGCGTCAGTAGGATCGGCTCGGACATCTGCGGAAAGAGATTGATGGCCGGCGTGCATCCAAGCCGGAAGGTTCGTTCATTGATGCCGAGTTCGAGCACCTGCTGGCGCTCGGAGCGTTCGAAGCTCGAAAACAGGAAGACGATCTCGGCCTCTTCGCCAAAGCCTGCCTGCGCCAGTGGCTCCAGGCCTTCCAGATCGAAGAAGAGAAACTTTTCAGGAAAGGCGAAGTACTCCTGGAGAAGCCGGTGGCCATCCATCGAGCGGCGCACAAAGGGCAACAGGCTCTCGTCAGCGTCAAAGCCCACCATGCGCAACTGCGAAGGATCGAGGCTGATGAGCTTCTTTTCGTCTTTGGGATCGCGAAGCTGGATCTCGATGCACTTGTCGGAGAGCAGCTCATAAAGTGAGTAGACGACGCTGGCATCGCCGGCAAGATGAAAACGCAAACGCGAAAGCGGAAGGCCAGTGAAGACCACGTCCTTTTGGCAGCGAAGCCGCAGTCGAGCCGCAGCTACGGCCTGCACGCCCACGGTCGCGCGAGGCGGCCGCTGCATCCGCTCCGGCTGACGCCACTCCGCTGCGGAGACTGAAAACGGCCAGAGATCGACGTCGTAGGCCGTTTGAAAGCGGCAGGGGAGCCCCTCGACCGTTGCCTTGCTCACCAGCGGCGTCCCGCGCGGAATGCGCATCCCGGCGGTCTTCTTCCCCTGGTCAGGATCGGGCAGGCACTCGACAATGGTCATCGAAGGCGTGGGACGAAGATAGCCCGGATGGATAATCTTGATAAGCGATTCGCATAGCTCGGGAAAGTCGTCGTCGATCCTGCGATGCACGCGAGCCGCAAGCAGCGCAAAGCCCTCGAGCAGACGGCTTACGTGCGGGTCTTCGCAGCGCTCCGGATCGAGCAGAAGCCTTCCGGCGACCTTCGGATACTTGTGCGCAAACTCGCCGCCCATCTGGCGCAGATAGGTCAGTTCGCGCTCATAGTATTCGAGCAGTTCCTCTCGCATGGCTCTACTTTACCTCGTACTCGCCGCTGATCGAATCCAGCACGGTGTCGAACCGGATCTCTTCATCCATATTCTCGTAAAGAATCTGCCCCTCAATATGGAATTTCAGGCTTCGGCTCAGATGATCCGCGCGCGACAGATAGACGCGAGGCTGACCGATCCTGGGCTCGAAGGCTCGAATGCATTTTTCCAGAGAAGCCGTCAGGGCATTCTGCTCCTTACCGGCCGAGCCGTCGAAGCTGCGAATGTCCGGCAATCCAAAGTTGAAGACCGAGGCGGCGGTAGCCGGATAGGATTCAAGCTCGGGCATCACCGGCTGTCTGGTATTCAAGAGCCATTCCACGTCGCGCTTGAGCGAATCGCGATACATCGCGATCGATGCGGCGCGCGTCTCCGGCCACTGGTCGCGATCGGTCAGCCGATCGATCAGCGACTGCGTGACGAGAATTTCAGATTTGGTCCTGGCCAACTCATTCCTCCCGAAACCACTCGAAGCACGCTATTGAAGAACGGTTGAGTCCAGCCACTGCTGCGTCTCGGGATTCGCGGCCCCGGTATCGTCCTCAAGAGTCCAGTGGCGCAGTTCAGGACGAACCATCAGAAGGCTTCTGATTGTTCCCGCCACGGCAGCCGAAATCGCCTCGGCTCCGGTCTCTTCCGCGGCGCGCCAGATGTAGCGATGCAGATCGAGCCAGGCCCTGGCGCATTCGCTGGCCAGTATTGGCAGCGCGGCACGCATCAACTCAGCCCATGCGCTCTGATTGGCCAGGGTGCGCAGCGATTGCCTGATCTCAGGGCTCGGCCCCACGGCAAAGCCCGGCGCCGGCACCGGCCCCTGCATGCGCGTCTCACCCAGCCGCAGGCCGGCGCAGACGAGATAAGGAACCGGAGAGCTGGGGTCATTCCTGAACAAGAACTCCGCGCTCTCGACCACCAGCGCGTATGCATCGGCAGCCTGGCCTAACTGGCCAGAGATGACGGCTCTTTGCCGCAGTGGTTCACCGGAGGCATCTCCCTCGGCTCCCGGCTCGGTCTGGCCTGACTCCCCGGCTTCACCAGCAGGTTGGGGCGCTGACTTTTCGGCAACGGGAACGGGATCGGGCTCGGTCTTGCGCCGCTCGTTCAGCAGCGACTCCGCGACCTGATGAACCGCCGCCAGCCCCTCCCGCAACTTCGAGAGATTGGGAGCGTTGTCTCCGTATTTCTGCTGCTGAAACTCGTCAAGACGCTCCACGGCTTCAAGCGAAGCTGCGAGCGTGGCGTCCGCCTCCAAGTAAAAAATCTTGGGAGTGCCAACAAAAGCATGGTCGAAGTCCTCGGCTGTCAGACGGCCGTGTTCGATGGCGTCTTTGCGAGCCTCCTGCTTTGCCTCACTGGTTGCGTCCTTTTCATAGCCGATGGCATGAGCCGCAACGTAATCCTCAAAACTCAGGCCGTTCTTGGTGAGAGGCACTTTGCGGATCGCCGCGGCAATCAAGCCCGTAACCGTCTCCACCGCGAGCATGCGGAGTTCGAGGTCTTCACCCTCTTCGATAATTGGGTAAAAGGTCGGCCAGAACTCCTCCTGCAAGCTGCGAAGAAGCTCGATGCCGGGTGCCAGGATGGGAAAGTGCTCCATCCTTAGCTGCGACTCGACGAGCCAGCCGGCCAGCCGAAGATCCTTGCTTCTCTTGGCCAGCGCATCGCCCGCCAGCTTGATGACCGCCCGATGGTCGGCCTTCTTTTTCTGGGCGCGCTCCCAGTCGCCTTCCGGCAGATCGTCCTCGTCTTCCCTGCGCGCTTCCTTGATCTGATCGAAGACCTTGTCGTAGTAGAGGTCCTCGCCCGACGGATTCTCTCCTGCAATCGGCGCAAGCAAATCCTCACGCAGAGGCATCTTGAGACTCCTTCTCCGGAGCATTCCACACAACGCTGCGAATATTGAGCAGCGGCACCTCGACCTCGTCGATGAGGATCATCTTCGCGCCAAAAGGGATCTCGCCGTGAGTCTCATCCGGCTCCCAGGCCGACTCGCGGCCTAATTGAACAGACTCATCCGGATGGCTGGAAGAGAGCGGGCAAAGAACGGGAAGCAGCACTTCGCCAAGCTCCTGCAGGCGGAAGTCGGAGCTGGTTTCAACGCGGGCGCGAGCCCACATCAGGTCGCGCAAATTCACGGGAGCTTCGATCTCAAGCTTGCGGAGATAGTGAACAGGAATCCAGGTATAACTGCCGGCGATAAAGACTTCAAGATTGGCGCCGATGCGCGGGTCCGGATCGCTGAATTCAGTAAAGGGCATTTCATTCCACACGCCGCCGTGCACGGCCTCATCGGTCAGTGCGGGCGTCTCGTGATTCGAAAACATGGCTTGCCGTGTGCGCTCGGCATGGAGCGCGCTTCGATAGAGCAGAGTTCCCGCGGCGGCCCCGGCATTCGCTCCCGCCAGCAGATCCAACTGCTTCTCTGCGCGGTCGTATTCACCGGCAAAGACCAGAAGCTCAAACAGGAACGTACGGCGCTTGGCGTCGAGTGGATTGGATCTCAACTCGTCGCCAAGCGCTTTGATGGCCTCCCGCAGTTTTCCTTCGCGGTAGAGCGCTAGTGGTGTCATTTTTCCTCAGGAGACTTTATTGGCCTTCAGGTCGTAGCTCACAGCCCCCACGGCCGTAAGAATGCCCTGCTCGTTCTGCGTGCTGTACTCGACCTTGATGGTGTTGTAGCTGAACGAGACGCTCTCAGAAGGAATCTCGCTTGACGCCGAGTCTTGAAGGCTGGTGACAAAAAGCTCGCCCAGACTGATCTTCAGGAAGGGCTTGCCGCCGCCGCCGGCCTTGGTCGCGCTTAGAACGCCGGTCTTGATATGCGTTCCCGAGATCAGAGCCTTGAACATCTGCGGGCTTGACTTGTCATAGTTCTTCATGATGCTCAGGTCAGAGAGATCGACCTTGCCTGCTCCGGAGCCGCCTGTTCCAGCAACCGAGGTCGTCTGGCTTCCACCCCAGCTAAAGGACAGAAGCTGAATCTGATCCTTGAAGCCGTCTGTGGCCGCCTCACCCTGAATGCCGTCGAGTTTGAGATAGTAATCAACTGCCATTTTGGATTCCTTTCGTTTTCGGCTCCGTTTGAGAGCCGGTTGGGGAATGATGAATCAGGAAGCAGGAAGCTGCGATCTACTTTCCCGCAGGTTGGGGCAGATCCGCCACGAGCCTCAGAGAAACCGTGAGTTCATCCAGTTGGAAGTGAGGACGCAGGAAGGCCACCGCACGCAAGGACCCTGGCTTTCCAGCCACCTCCATCACCTCGATGCGAGCCTCGCGCAAGGGTCTCTCGGCCTTTGCCGCGGGGGATGCATTGTCGTCCGCAATCACATAATTCGCGATCCATTGATTGAGGAAGAGCTCGGCCTGGGAGCGGCTCATCGTGCTGCCCAGCTTGTCCCGCATCATCGCCTTCAGATAGTGCGCGAAGCGCGACATGGCCAGCATATACGGCAACTGAGCCGAGAGCCTTGCGTTGGCGTTGGCCTCGGGCTTGTCGTAGACCTTGGGCTTGTTGGCCGTCTGCACGCTAAAGAAGGCCGCATAGTCGGTCCCCTTGCAATGCACCAGCGGCACAAAGCCCTGGTCGGCCAGCTCTTTTTCCCGGCGGTCGGTGATGCTGACCTCGGTGGGGCACTTCAATGCGACATCGCCCTCATCGGTGCGGAAGTTATGCGTGGCCAGCGATTCCACAAGGCCGCCGTTTTCCACGCCGCGAATCGAGGCGCACCAGCCGAACTTGGAGAAAGATTGTGTAAGCCGCGCAGCCAAGGCATAAGCGGCATTGCCCCACAGATACTTCGAGTGATCCTTGCCATCGACGCCCTCTTCGTAGGCGAACTCTTCAATCTGCCGGGTCTCCTGGCCATACGGTTCGCGCATCAGAACGTGAGGCAGCGTAAGCGCCACGTAGCGGGAGTCATCCGAAGCGCGGAAGCTCTTCCACTTGGCATACTCGGTGCTGTCGAAGACCTTCGAAATATCCCGAATGCCCGTCAACTGGCTATATTCGGTCAGGTTCATCATCTCCGGCGCAGCCGCCGAGAGGAAGGGCGCGTGAGCCGCCGAAGCGACCTGCGAGACCTTCTCAAGCAGCTCGACATCTTCGCCGCCGCGGCCAAACTCATAGTCGCCTACGATAGCCGCGAAGGGAGCGCCGCCAAAGACGCCGAACTCTTCTTCATAGACCTTCTTGAAGAAGGCGCTCTGATCGAACTCCGGCGCACGCTGCAAGTCTCTGAGCAGGTCGCGCTTTGAGACATTCAGCAGCTTGATCTTCAGCATGTCGCTGGTTTCGCTCTGGTCCATCAGGTGCTTGATGCCGCGCCAGGTGCCTTCGAGCTTCTGGAAGGCGGCATTGTGCATCACTTCGTTCAGTTGCAGCGAGACCAGGCGGTCGATCTCGGCAATGCGCGCGCCGATGGTCGCTTCGGCGTCGCGGGTCAGGGTCATGTGGCCTTCGAGGACCTGGTTGATGAACTCCTTGACCATGTCCTTGCCGCGTTCCTGGGCGATGGTGTCGGAGCCAAAGCGTCCCTGGGAGACGATCGAGTCCAGCAGAGACACTTCGGTCGTTTGTGCAGCGGCGGCCTGCGCCGCCAATTCATTGGCTGGGCTACTCATGTTTGTCTCCCTCCGGCTTGCCGCCAAGCTCGGCCTTCAGCTTGTTCAGCTCTTCGGTCTTTGAAACAGCGTCGAAGAGCGCCTGATCGAGCTGATCGTTGCCCTGCAGGCTTCCACGCAGGTTCGAGAGCCGGGTACGCAGATCGAGCAATTCCTTGATGGGGCCGACCTGCTCGGCAACCTTGGCCGGCGAGAAGTCATCCATGCTCTCGAAGTGCAGATCGACGGCCACCTGTCCGGCCCTGGGGTCGGAACTGAGCTTGTTCTCTACCGAGAACTTCAGGTGGGGCGACATGCCCTTGAGCACGCTGTCGAAGTTGTCCGGATTGATCTCGACGAACTTGCGATCCTTCAAGGCCGCGAGCGGCTTCTCGGGCTGGCCGGTCAGATCGCCCAGCACACCCATGACGAAGGGAAGTTCCTTCATCTCAATGGCGTTTCCGACCTCTACGTCGTAAGTGATCTGCACCCGGGGAGCCCGGACGCGACTCAGTTTCTGCTGTGTACTCTCTCTAGCCATAATGCTCCTGGATTGCGGGGAAATGCGGATGCAACAGATTGTCCAAAAGAGAACACAGGACATGGGTTGCTGTCCACTGGATTTTTAGACAGGGCCATCATAACTCAATTCCGGCCGGATGAGATTGACCAAGAAAATAATTCTTCAACGATAGAGCGGCATTGTGCGACGATGAGGGTGTCTGAACGAGAATTCTCTTTTTATTTGCCGATTTTCGGCTGTTTTCCGGTTCGCATAGAGGGATGCGGTCTTGCGGCCAACCTCTTGAAGAGGTGGATACGCCGGCACTGGGCTCACGGCAAACTGTTTGGACACGCTCTGAGCTGAAGCGGTACCATCACATTTTCACCCCGAGGTTGCTTAAAAAACATGCGACAGCTTCAACCCGTCATCTGGTCCAAAGGCACCTTCCTCTCGCCCCAGCACCTGCAGGCGCAGGAGCGGTTTGTCGAAGACAGCGCGCGGTTTTACCTCGATTCACTGAACGCGCGCAGTTGGGGCTTTCGCGAGATTCAGATCGATACCAAGGCTCTATCAGAAGGCCGCCTCGCGATCACCCGCGCCTCCGGCATCTTTCCCGATGCGCTAGCGCTCGATATTCCAGCCTCGGAGTATCCGCCGCCGGCGCGCAATCTCGACGAGTGTTTTCAGGATGGACGGCAGAGCTGCGTCTTTTACCTCGCCGTGCCGGAGTATCTGCAAGGGGGGATGAACGTCTCCGTGGATCGCGGTCGCGTGAGCACCCGCTTTATGGCGCAACTGCTGATGGTGCGCGATGAAAACACCGGCAGCGGCGAAAAGCCTGTCCAGGTGGCGCGCAAAAATCTCCAAATCCTGGCTGAAGGCGAAAGCCGCGAGGGATCGGTCGTTCTTGGATTCATCCAGATTCTGCGTTCCGAGACAGGCATGTATCAGGTCGATCCGGCCTATATTCCGCCGCTGATCGACATTCACGCGCACCCTGCGCTCAAGCGCATCCTCAGCAACCTGGTTGAACTGCTGGTGGCGCGCAGCAGCCAACTCTCCGGTGGCCGCCGCCAAAAAAATCAGTCGCTGGCCGACTTCACCGCTTCCGATGTCGCCAACTTCTGGTTGCTCTACACCATCAACAGCCATCTGCCGCTGCTACGCCACTATCTCGAATCGGCGAATGTTCTGCCCGAAGATCTCTTCAACGAACTCGCGGGGCTGGCGGGAGCTTTGACGGCCTTCTCGAACAAAATCGCACCCAGGGATCTGCCCCTCTACAACCACGAACAACTTGGCGTCTGCTTCGCGGAGCTGGACCGGCTGATTCGCATCATGCTGGAGACCGTGGTTCCGAGCAACTTCGTCGCGCTGCCGCTGAAGATGGTGCGGGACACGATCTATGCGACCTCCATTGAAAAGGACGCCTACTTCGAGGGTTCGCGCTTTTATCTCGCCATCTCGGCCGACATTCGCGACGCGGAGCTGATCGACAGGACGCCGAAGCTGCTCAAGGCCTGCTCGGCGACGCAGCTTGAGACTCTCATTCGCAATGCGCTTCCTGGCCTGCGCCTAACGCACGTCCCCACGCCGCCACGGTCGATTCCGGTGAAGCTGCGGCATCAGTACTTCGCCATTGAAGCAGGCGGTCCGGTCTGGGAGTCGGTACAGCGTGCACGAAACTTTGCCGTCTATGCGCCGTCTGAACTGCTGAATCCGCAGATGGAGCTGATTATTCTGCTCGCGCAGCCAGCCTGAGTGGGAGTGATTGCATAGAAAAGGCGTGGCATGGGCCACGCCTTTTCTATGCTTGGAGGCTGTCGATATGCCCTAGTGCTTCATCACAAAGAGCACCGTCACCAGCACCACGACCAACAGCACAATCGTCACAATCAGCAGGATCGGCACCATCTGCTGCAGCTTTCCTCCGGCAGGCTGGGCTGGAGGCGCAGGCGCGGGGGGGGCGGGTGCAGGTACCGGCGGCGGGGCCGGAGCATACATCGCTGGCTGCGGCACATTCATGGCCGGAGCGGGCGGCGCATAACTTGCCGGATAAGCGGGCGGCTGAGGCGGATATCCACCATAACTTGGCGTTCCTCCCACCGTCGGCGGGACTGGCGGCTGATAGCTCGGAACCGGAGGCGGCGCGAAGCTCTGCTGCGGCGGTGCGGGCGGAACCGGCGCACTGGGTGCCTGCGCGCCGTGCATGGCCATCTCGCGCATCCGCGACGCGTCGAGAATCCGTGTGAATTCACTCGGCCCGGCTGCGCTGGCGGGGGGCAAAGGCGTGGGCGCGGGCGGCGGAGTGGGAGGCGGCGGGGTCCACTCCGGCAACTTCTCAGCCGGCGCGGGGGGCTGCCCTGGATCAGACAGAGCGGCAAAGGTTTGCGTCCAGATGCCCGGCTCTGCGCCACGCGGAACACTCACGGGTGGAGCTTCGATCGGGGGCGGCGGCGTTCCCGGCTCGTCCAGCATCCGAATCAGCCGCGTAATGCCAACCCCGCCAGCAGGCGGAGCGCTCTGGATCGGCTGCGGAGCCGGAGCGAATGGATCGCGATTCTGCACTGGACTCGGCGGCTGCGCAGGCAATTCATAATCGAGGCCTCCCGGCTTGCGCTCTTCGTAGTAGGGAGCCGGGGCGGGAGCCGATGGCGGCTCCATCGAGAGCATCCGCGTGAAGGAGTTTGGATTGCTGCCGGGGGGAGCCGCGGCTTGCTGCCGAGGCGGTTCGGGCGGCGTTCCAGCGCCTTCCAGCGTGCTGAATAGTTGTGTAAAGGTTCCCGGCTTGCTGCCGACGGGGGCCGGAGTGGGTCGGGGCGTCCAATCGGCCGCCGGAGCCTGACCAGCTCCAGATAACGGGGCCTGCCCGCTGCCTTCACCTGGCATGGTTTGCAGCAGCTCCGTGAAGCCGCCCGATCCCTGCGCGGCTGGCGGCTGGGCCGATGCGGCAGGCGGAACCCTCTGTGCCGGGGGCTCAGCAGGAGCCGGCGTACCCAGCGTCGACAAGATACCCGTGAGCCCCTTGTTTCTTGCAGGCGCAGGCGGGGCTGCCGGAGGAGCCGGTGCGGGCATCTCCACCTCCAGCGTGCGCAGCAGTTGGGTGAATCCACCACTGGCCGGGGCGGGAGGCGGCTCTGGAGGTGCGGGCGGTTTGGGAGCAGGCGGCGCAGCGGCAGGCGCATTCTGCTGCCTCTGCAACCTTCCCGTCGAGGCCATTCTCATTTGTTCGAGCAGGTCGGGCGAACTGGCCGCCGCTCCGCCGCCAAAGACCACCTTGTGCACGACTGGCTCTGCAGGCAGGCTCGGCTGCGGCACCGGCGGGGGCGCGGACTGCGGCCTTGCCGGTTCCGGCTTCTTCTCTGGCTCTGGCGGCTTCACCACCCCAAAAACTCCCGTTGCCCCGAAATCCTGTTCAGAGCCGGTTTCTTCCGGCCGCGGGGTCGAGTTGGGTCCAGCAGGTGTCGTCGGTTTGTCCATGCTTTCAGGCCTCCGGTGTGTTGCGGGTAGCATAAATCATTCCGTCGGGCCAGATTTGCCTATTTCCTTAAAATGAATTCGCTTATAATGCGGTTGCACCCTGCCACACCGGACGAATAAACTCAGCGAAGGTTTCAGCGCATCCTCCGGAGCGCACTCTCCGGAAAGACCGCGCGTACGATCGATGAAGGTCAAGCTGCTGTCGATGGGTTTCCCCTTGCATCGACCTGGAAGTCAACCCGATCTCCAACTCTTTCCCATGGTGGTGTCCCTGCTATGAAGTTCCTGTCGCGGGTCGTCTGGTCTGAAGGAATGCATCTCGGCCCCCACCACTTTCAGACGCAGAGCCGTTATTTTGAAGATACGCTCTGGTTTCTCAACTCCAATCTGCGCCAGGAGCCGTGGGGCTTTCTGCATTTTTCTCTCGACACCGAGGCCCTGCGCAACGGCCTTGCCATTCTCAGCTTTGCCTCCGGCATTCTGCCAGACGGTTTGATCTTTGACTTTCCCGACTGCGACACCGCGCCCGAGCCCGCGCAACTGAGCGATCTGTTTGCCTCGACCGACAGTGAAATCATCCTGCATCTGGCGATACCGCCGCGTCAGGATCAAGGCCTCGACTGCGATCTGGCAGGCGGCGCGCAAGTCCGCTACGGCGCGGTGCAGCGTGTGCTTCGGGATGACTCCGTCGGCCTGGGAGAGTCGAGCGTCTCTTTTGCCCGCAAGAATCTCGTCCTGCTCAGCCAGACGCAGATCGCAGAGAACACCGTCTCCTTTCCCATCGCGCGCATCTTCCGCGACGGCAAGGGGGGATTTGCCTCCGACCCGGACTTCATCCCGCCCTGCCTGCGCATCGGCGCAAGTGAAAGCCTGGTGATGCTGCTCCACCGGCTGGCGCAGGCCATCGAAGAGAAGATCGTCTCCACACGCGAAGTGAGAGGCGCTTCGAGCGGCCTTGAGCTGGGGACCTCCGCATTGGATGTCGCCAACTACTGGTTCCTGCACGCGCTCTGCTCCGGGCTGCCGGCTCTGCGCCATCATCTGCAAGACCGCCGCAGCCACCCCGAAGAGGTCTATCGCGATCTGGCCCGGCTGGCCGGCGCACTGAGTACATTTTCTCTGGAAGCCACCCGCGACGAGATTCCCGCCTACCACCATCGCGATCTGACGGCCACATTCAAGGAGATGGATTCGCTCATCCGGCGCTATCTCGAAGTGGTGGCCCCGTCCAATACCCTCACGCTCCAGTTCCGCAAGGCGGACCGCTACATCTACGCCGCCGAGGTCAAAGACGAGCGCTGCCTTCGCCGTGCGCGATGGATCCTGGGCGTGCGATCACCGCTCAGCGACTCGGTCGTTCTGCGCCAGACTCCGAATCTGGTCAAAGTCTGTTCTGCCGAAGGTGTGGTAAAGCTAGTGCAGCGCGCTCTGCCCGGCATGGAGCTGATGCATCTCCCCGTCCCGCCCGCGGCCATCCGCGCACAGGCAGATATGCATTACTTCTCCATCTCGCTCAATGGAGCCTGCTGGCAGCACATCCTGCAAACCAAACTGGTCGGCGTCTATCTGCCCGGCGACCTGGGCGACGCCACCTTCGACCTCACCGTCATCATGGAGAACCAAGCATGACCGCCGCTGCAGCTTCTGTTCTGCCAGAGATGAAGACCAACAACCTGGCGATGGCATTCCAGGAGGTCTTCACCGTTATCCTCCGCACCCGTTTTTTTGTTCAGCGCGTTGAGAATGCCGACACCTTCCGCGCCACGCTGCGCAAGATGATCTCCTCGGCAGTCAAGGACGCCTCGGCGATGGGTTACAGCGATGAAGCGTCCAAGATGGCCATTTACGCCATGATCGGTTTCCTCGATGAGAGCGTCTTGAACTCGAAAGACCCCACCTTCGCCGATTGGGCTCGGAGGCCACTGCAAGAGGAGATGTTCGGCGGCCACGTTGCAGGTGAGCTCTTCTTCCGCAACGTCGCCGAACTGCTCAATCGCCCCGAATCCGCTGAAGTCGCCGACGTGCTTGAACTGCATGCGCTCTGCCTGCTGCTGGGTTATCGCGGCCGCTTCGCTTTTGGTGATGCCTCGGAGATTCACACGATCCTCAGCCGCATCCGCGACAAGATCGCTCGCATCCGCGGCTCGTATGCGCTCTTCCGCCCGGCAGCGACTCCGGCAGCGCCGCCAGCCCCCAAACGCGATCCCTGGGTAAGCCGCCTGGCCATCGCAACCATCGCCCTCGTGATCCTGAGCCTGCTGGCCTACATCGGATACGTATTGATCCTCGGTCAGGCTATGCCGACAAGCGCGCGGAACATTCAACCATCCCCTGCCACACTGGCCGCAAACACTACGTCAAGCCTTTCGGAGCTCTCTCTATGAAACGCATCCTGATTGGGATCCTGATCTTTGTTCTCTATCTGGCCCTGGTGATCTGGGGAGCGTTTGCGCTGCATTTTTCCGGCACCAAACTGGTGCTCTTCTGCCTGATTCTCGGTCTGCTGGGCGCACTGACTGTTTTCTTCGTCCTCTGGTATCTGCATAAGCTCGATGTGGCCAGTGGGAAGGCAACCGGACCCGACACGCCCGACTCGATCAACCTGAGTGCTTTGTTGCGCGATGCCGACGCCCGCGTTCACCAGGCCAACCGCGCTGGCGCAAAGTCGCTGGCCTCGCTGCCGCTGATTTATGTGATCGGCGATGAAAACTCCGCCAAGACGCAGACCGTACTTCAATCTGGCCTCGATCCTGAACTGATCGCAGGCAATGTCTTTCGCGACGGCGTCACTGTTCCCACGCAACTGGCCAATCTCTGGCTGGCCGGCAACTGCGTTCTGGTGGAGGCAGGCGGCGCACTGCTGCGCCAGCCCTCACTTTGGCAGCGGCTCATCAAGGCCACCATTCCCGCCCGCCTCGGCTCGGTCTTTTCGAGCGACAGCCGCCTGCCTGCGCGTTCCGTGGTTGTCTGCGTTTCGATCGAGCGCATCATGGCCCCCAGCACCTCCGAGCAGATTCGGGCCTTGGCGCAGAGCCTGAATGAGCGCCTCCGCCAGCTCTCGCAGACGCTGGGCATCTCGCTTCCCATCTATGTTTTGTTTACCAAGCTGGACAACGTCGCGCCCTTCGCCGACTACGTCAACCGGCTCTCGGAAGAAGAGGTCAAGCTCCCCATCGGCTCTCTGCTCTCTGCGCTCTCGACCGGCACAGGCCTTTATACAGAGCAGGCCACGGCGATGATCGGCAGCCGCTTCGACCAGCTTCTCTATGCTCTCTCGGAGTTTCGCCTCGACGTGCTCTCGCGCGGCGGTGAACTGCAGAATCTGGCCCACGCCTATGAGTTTCCCCGCGACCTGAGGAAGCTGCGCGCGGGCATCGTCTCTTTTCTTGCGGAGGTTGCCCGGCCCAGCCAGATTGGCGTCAACCCCTTCCTGCGCGGATTCTTCTTCACCGGGATGCGCGCCCATCTGGTCGAGGACATTCTCGACGTGGGCAAGGCTCAGCAGCAGGTCTCCGCGCCCATTCACTCCGGGGCCACCAATATTTTTTCGATCGCCTCCGTCCAACAGCAGCCCACACCGCAACCCCGCCGGGGCGGCACGCGAAAAGTGGCGCAGTGGGTCTTTCTGCCGCATCTGTTCTCGCAGATTCTGCTCGCCGACAAGTCGGCCCTTGAAACCAGCCGCGCCAGCACACGCACCAGCTATCTCAAGCGCACACTGCTGGCCGCAGCCAGTGTTGTCGTTCTGATCCTGCTGCTCTTCACCACCATCTCTTTCTTCAAAAACCACGCACTCGAAGAGCGTGTGGCCAAGGCGGCGGCTGTGCCGGTCTCGCCTGTCTCCGCGAGCGCCTTTGCCGCGCAGGGCGACCTGCAAACCCTGGACAATCTCAGAGTGGTTCTCGAAGAGCTTCGCGGTTATCGCAAAGATGGCGCGCCGATGCTGGGCCGCATGGGCCTCTATCGCGGCGATGAGCTTTACCCCATCGCCTGCCAGTCTTACGCCAAGAAATTCAACAGCCTGCTGCTGGCTCCAACGCAAGAAAAAACTCTCGCCAAGCTCCGCGCTTTGCCTACGGCTCCAACGCCAGAGTCCGACTACAGCGCGACCTACAGGCCGCTGAAGGCTTATCTGATTACGGTCTCGAACCCCAACCCCGACTCCGCGCAGGATACGGTCGACTTTCTTCCGTCCGCTCTTCTCGCCGAGTGGGCCGGCAACGCATCGCCCGATCCCAACCAGGTCCGGCTGGCGCAGTCTCAGTTCGCTTTCTATGCCACCCTGCTCAGTGAGCCATCATCCTGCATGGCCAGCGCCGGCGGCGGCGCCAACGACATCGTGGTCGCCCACGCCCGCTTCTACCTCAACGGCTTCCAGGGATTCCAGCACGTCTACCAAAGCATGTTGGCCGCGGCGAATCGCAAATACCCGTCCTTCGACTTCAACAGCAAGTTCCCCGGCTCGGCGCAGCACATCATCGATAACTATCCGGTGCAAGGCGCATTCAGCAAAGATGGCTTTGCCTTCATGCAGGACGCAATCCTGCATCCCGACCCCTACTTCCGCGGAGAAGAATGGGTTCTCGGCCCCTCTTCCGGCCCGCCGATCGACCGCGCCGCGCTCTCCACGCAGTTGAGGCAGGTCTATACCGCCGACTATCTGCTCACCTGGCGGACATATCTGACTAAAGCGCAGTTCATTCCCTACCGGAACTTTGCCGACGCGGGCAACAGGCTGGGGGCGCTCGACTCGAATACCTCGGCCATGCTCGAACTCTTCTCGCTCGTCTCCTTCCACACGGCGGTCGCCGCGCCCGAGATTGCCTCGGCCTTCCAGGCTCCGCAATCCGTCGTTACGCCCTCGCCCGACAACCGCCTGATCGGCGCATCCAACCAGGGTTATATTCAGGCTCTGCAAGGCCTCGAAGGCTCGATCAAGAACCTGACCCTGAACCCCATCAGCGCCAACGATCCAGCGGCAGCCGCGCCCGTCACGCAAGCGGCTCTCACCGCCGAACAGGCCGCTGAGAACCTCCGCAACAGCTTCGTCCCGGACCCGACGGGCGGCATGGACAAGACCACCTTCAATCTTCTCGAAGCACCGATCCAGTCGGTCAAGAACCTCGCCTCCCAGGCTCCTGCCAACGCAGCCGGTGGCGGCGCGAAGGCCTTCTGCGCGCAGATTGGGCCTCTGCTCGCCAAGTTCCCCTTCAATCCGCAATCGAGCAACGAAGCATCCACCGAAGAGGTCGCCCAGGTCTTCGCTCCCGGCTCGGGAGCCTTCAGCCAGTACACCGGCACGCTGCGCGCGCTCGTCGTCCAGCAGGGCTCTCAATTCGTTCCGGCCCCAGGCTCGACGGTCCACATCAACCCCTCGTATCTTGCCTTCCTGTCGAACGCGCAAAGGATCTCTTCCACGCTCTTTGCCTCTGGCGGCAACCAGCCTTCACTCGATTTCTCGCTCAACGAAGTCAAGGGCCCTGGCGTCTCCGATGCGGTGCTCAGCATCGACGGCAAGCAGATCAAATCGGGCGGCCAATCGTCCTCGTTCCACTGGGTCTCTCAACCAGGGAGCAGCGTCACCCTGGCCACCAAGAAGAACACCGCGCCGGCCATGACCGGTCCGTGGTCGGTCTTCCACTTCAGCTTTTCGGCGCCGCAGGTCTCGCCTAACCGCTTGAAGTTTTCTTTCAGCTTCAATAATCAGACCCCCGAGGTGGTCATGTTCGATGCCTCGGGCTCCGGAGCGGCCTTGCTCAATCCAGAGTTCATGAGAGGCTTCCGGTGCGTTGCAAATGTAGCTCGCTAGGGTATTCTCACGGGAAGCGCTAGGCCGCACGCGAAACTCCTGGGGTCTTTTGGGATTGCAATGAGGCATTTTTGGACGCCTCTTCGCAGTTAGTTAGTATGATCCAGATTCATAGACCAGGTTCACAGCATTGCGGAACGGCGAGAGAATGCACTAATCTTTGCCTGATTCATGCGGAGAATATGACCGAAGAGTTCAACAACGAGCTTGCAAGCTTCGGCGCACCAGCCGTGGAGCCGTCCGTATCCGCGCAACCGGTCGCCGCACCCGCTCCGATGCGCATCGCCGTCTCGGCCCTCAGCGACGTCGGCTGCGTCCGCACCAACAATGAAGATGCCTTCGGCTACGACGAGTCGCTAGGCATCTACATCGTCTGCGACGGCATGGGCGGAATGGCCAGCGGCGAGGTCGCCAGTGCGCATGCTGTCGCCGCCATGGTCAACAGCTTTGCCGACTCCGTAACGTCAGGCGTACCGGTCAGCTCCCGGCTTCTCGTCGCCATCAACGCCGCCAATCAGGATGTCTGGGAACACGCCAAGATCGCCGAGCACAAGGGCATGGGAACCACGGCAGTCGTTGCCGCACTCGATGGAGACAAGCTCATTCTCGGCAACGTCGGCGACAGCCGGGCCTACATCCTGCAAGATGGCCAGTGCGTACAGTTGACCGTCGATCACTCGTACGTCAACGAACTCATCCGCAATGGCACGCTGACTATCGAGACCGCGCATACGGCCGATCTGAGAGGCATGGAGTCCGTCATCACCCGTGCAATCGGCGTCTCAGCCGAGGTTCAGCCCGACTTCTACTCGGTCGATCTCAAGCACGGCGCGGCCGTTCTGCTCACCTCGGATGGCCTCACCCGCTACCTCGATCCGGAAGAAATCGCAGCCATTCTCGCCGCCACGCCCTTTGACTCAGCCTGCGCCACCCTGATCGATGTAGCCAAGCAGCGAGGCGGCGTGGACAACATTACCTGCCTGCTGCTGCTGGCTCAGGCAGCATAATTCGCGAGCAAAGCTTTACCGAAGCCGGTAGCAACGATACAATCTCAAGAGGGAAAGCCGAAGTAGCTCAGTTGGTAGAGCAGCTGATTCGTAATCAGCAGGTCGTCGGTTCGAGTCCGACTTTCGGCTCCATTAAAATCAATAACTTAATTGGGCGCTATTTCTGTTGTTTGCCGGTTAACGTGCCGTGCGTTGATTCCGTTCAAGACCGAGCCTCGGAATCTCCGTTTCCAGATAGCGTCTGCGAGAGTCCCCCGGCAGGCCGGGGTCTCTCTGTTAGTTGACCGCCAGCAGTGCGCCCCAGTTCAAGCCCGTACCGAAGGCCGCGAGGACAATGGGCGCGGTCAAGGGTCCGTCATTTGCCTCTCGCCACTCGCTGGCCGCGATCAGCAGCGAAGCCGATGAGGTGTTGCCGTACCGTTCAATGTTGGTAAAGAAGCGTTCGCGCGGAGCCTTGATAGCCGTGGCGACCCGCGTGATGAGATTCAGATTTGCCTGATGGAGCAGGAATGCGCCCACCTCAGCGGCCGCCAATGAATTGCGCGCGAGCAGATCGCCAATGGCGCGCGGCAGCTTGCGGGAGACCTGCAGGATCACGCTTCTGCCATCCATCCACAACAGGCCGTCCTCCACGCGCAGAATATCCGTACTGGCCCCGTCGGTAAACCAGCAACTGTCGGCAATCCGCGCAAAGCCCGCATCGTTGTCAACGAGGCAGGCTCCGGCGCCATCGCCAAAGAGGATCGCGGTGTCTTTGCATTCCGGAGTCAGGTTGACCCTGCGAGACATGACCTCAGTGCCCACCACGAGCACGCGCCCGACGCTCGGAGTCAGTTGCGCGGCGAGCGCCAGCCCGATCAGCGATCCGCAGGACGCGACGGGAATGTCGAGCGCGGGCGTCTTATCCAACGCGAGGCCCGACGCGATCTGGCTGGCGGGGCCGGGGCAATAACGTTCGCTCGATCCCGAAGCGACCAGAATCATGCCGAGTTCGCTTGCCTGCACGCCGGCCTTCTCAAGGCAGTTCTGCGCGGCCGCCAATCCCAGGCTAGAAACTGTCTGCTCGCTCGCGGCATAGCGACGCTCTTCGATTCCAGTCGCTTCCGCAATCCATTCCGGAGTCACGCCAAGTTGAGGCGCAATCTCCGCATTGCTCACGCTGCGCTGGGGCAACGCGGCTCCGAAGGCACGAAGATAAGACATGGCTCAGGCCTTTGCGTTCAGGTAGGCAGCGACTTTTGTGATGGTGTCGAACTTGCGGGCTGAAAGATCGGAGTCCGGAATTGTGACTCCGAACTCTTCTTCCAAACCAGTGACGAAGTCCGTCAACGCAAACGAGTCCAGCGCGCCAGAGACAAACAGCGACTCGTCTGGACTGGGGGTGATTTCCTTGTTGGAAGTCTTTTGGAGAACTTTAAGGATTCGTGCTTGTTGATCCACTCGTAGCCTCTTTCAGTGTTTTTTCAGTCTCTTGCTGATTTCCCTTTTTGTACGTCTCGTAACCGGTCATCAGATCCGCCATGAGCGCATCGGCCAGGGCGCGATAGCCGTCCCCTGTAAAGTGCGTGTGGTCTGCTTGCGCCCAGCCCGCACTGGCCCACTGCTGCATCGAACCAAAGCCGCCCATGCGCTCGCCCTGATCCCAGTATGCACAGTTGTGGGTTTCACACACAGCTTTTTGCGCGACGACGATTTTGTTTGTGCCATCATACGCTCGCCATGCCCGGCGCTGCCTTGTGGAGCGATCTGCCGGGCCAATCACCAGGATCGACGAGTCTGGCACATAACTATGGATCGTGTCGATGATTGTGGCGAAGGTCCGGCGGTAAGAGTCCTCGTCCCAATCGTGGTTGGCGGCCTCGTTGGTGCCATAGGCCAGCACCACCAGCGATGGCGCACTGTCCTTGAGGTAGGGTGCAAAGAGCTTTGGGTCCCATTTCAACAGAAGCGGCGCCTCGGCGCCATTGATGCCGATCGATTCCCAGGTTGCGCCGGGTTGCGTGGCAACCATTCCCAGCAGGGTTACCGGGGCTCTGTCTTCAGTGGTCAGCATAAAATGGTGATCGCCGGCCGGGCATGCGTATCGAAAGGTTCCGGGACCCAATTCTTCGGCGGCTGTATCGATCTCCAAAGGCAGGGCATCGTTGTCGGCAAACTCTAGTTTGCCGCCGCCTGGCTGTGCCAGATATTGCACGGCCAGCGTGGTGCAAGGCGCGTCGAGCGTAACCGATTCTCCCGGCCGCTCGGTTGAGATGCTCAGGCCGCCCATGCCCAGTTCGGCGTCGCCCAATTGCCGGAATTTGTTGCCTTGGGTAGCCCAGCCGCCCGACTGCGAACGGCGCGAGCCGATGATTCGATAACCGGCAAAGGGATGCCCGGCGTAGGAATAGCCGATTCCGCCGTCGCCAAATCGCCCCTGAATAAGCCGCCGCATCTCACCGGTAAACATGTCGGCGGCGGTATGCGAATCGCCCCACTGCAGAACGCGCACAGTCGCGGCCGGCGTCGCGCCGACGCTCAACTCTCGCTCGCGAGCTGCCAGTTGCGCGTAAAAACCGTCCAGCGCACCGGCATAGGAGATGGCTTGCGCCGCAGGCTCCTTGAGTTTGGCTCCGATCTCTTCCACAAGCGCCGCCCGCCGCGCAGGGTCGATGCGTTGGCTCGGATGATTCAAGCCACTTCGCGATCGGCCGTGGCTGCTCTTTGCCTTGGCCGAGTGGCTCGCCGTCTTGCTGTGCGCGCCTGACGTCGGGAGATGGTGTTTCTTTTTTGCGGGAGTAGCCATCGACCATGCCGCCGAGACCAGCAGCAGGACGGCCAGCAATCCGATCTTTATCCTGTTTCGCAAAAACGGCTCCCTCATTTTGCAGCGGCTCTTCTGGCGCGGCGCTTCTTCGCGGTCTTGATCGGTGGCGCAGGTTTCGCGGGAGCCGCCTCTTTGGCAACCGGAGCGGGCGGCGCTGGCAGGGCAATCCCGTGCCGCACCTTCCACCGGTCAAAGCGCGAGTCCAACTGCTCAAGGAATAGCCCTGCCACGATCGTCGCACCCTGCGGCGTAGGGTGCAACAGGTCTGCCGTGATCAGCCGCGGGGTTGCCGCGTACCAGCGCGCCACGGTTCCGTTGCCACCCATCGCGTCGTATGTATCGAAAAACGCGCAATGAGTCTCCGCAGCCACCTGCCGCTGGATCTGAACAATCTCCGGGATGGTGTTCATCGTCTCAATATCATCCAATCCGTGCCGTTCGCCGCGATCCATGGGGCTCATGATCAGAATAGACGTTCCAGGAGACAGGGCGCGTATCCGCGAGATCGCCAACTTCAATTCAGCGGAATATTGCTTGTGAACAAAATTGCCGAAGCTGCTCTCGTTTGAACCGTAGTTGATGATGATCAGATCCGGTTTCGCCAGATCGAGTTCCTGCTTCCAGATCGCCGCTTGCTGTGTCCTGGCCAGCACGGTGGTCGTTGCACCATTCAGTCCCAGGCTGTCATAGAGCAAGCCTTTGGTTCCGCGCCTGAAATCGGCCCCGAAGAGCGTCACATTGCCGCTGAGCGGCTTGATGGCGACTTCTTTGGTCCCCGGCGGCAGCGCCAGGCGCCAGCGCGTCGCGGCCTCTTCCGGCGCGTCGGTCGACTGCCGGTCGAGCGGTTTTCCATCCGCTTCCAGCACAAACGATCCGCCGCCCGGCCTTGCCAGATACTCCACATCGAGTGCCGACTGCTCGCCATCGGTAAATCGGAACTTGCTCCATGCGCCCGGCTCGCCGCTAAAGGCAACTCCACCCAATCCATAGACTCCCTCGTGCATTGAGCCGATGCCGAAACGCCACTTCCAGCCGTGGTCGCTGATCTCAACGCCGCGATGACCGTACCACGCCCACGGCTTGGCGATCAGTGTGTAGCCCCGGCCCGCGTCGCCGAACTTCTTCTGCAACTGCTGGCGAATGTCGCCGGTGATCATGTCGGCGGTGGTGGGCGAGTCGCCGTAGTGCAGAACCGTCACCATGCCCTGCCCGCCCTCCTCCAGCTTCCGCAGCGAGGCATAAAAAGGATCCAGTTCGTCTCCATCGTCCACAAAGTTGGGGGCCGGCGGGAGTACTGCTCCGGGATTCGCAACCTGCTTTGGCGGTACCGGCGGCGCCGGCGGATGCGGCCAGCGCAGTTGAAATGCCTCTTTGAAAACCTCGGGAGACAACCCCGCGCCGTGATCCACCCAGAGATGCCACGCAGTCAATCCTGCCGCCATCACGGCAATTGCCAGCGCCGGCTTCCACGGGAATCCTCCGCCGCCCGTGGGCGGCTTCGGCGGCGGCGGCAGCGTGACCGGTGAGAAATTAAAAATTGCCATAAACGAAGGGGGCGGAACCCCGGCCCGCCAGCGTTTGAATCAACAGGATGAGAGCGGCCATGGCCAGGCCTTGCGCCCAGAACGGCACGCGAGCGGCCAGGCCCACACTGTCCTCGAACCACCTGGGCGGCAGGCAGTGCATCAGGGCCGCAGCCAGCAGTACAACCGCAAAAATTGGAGTGATGTTGCCGATCCCCCAGCTCAGGCCGGCTAACCCGCGCAGGATCGCCCCAGCATTCTCAATCGTTCCAGCACGGAAGAAAATCCATGCAAAGCAAACAAAATGAAAGGTTAATATTCCACCCAACCATTTGGTCCACCAGGCCGGGGAGGGTACGGAGCGGCGGCGCTTCCAGGCAAAGACCACTCCAAGCGCCACGCCGTGCAGCGTACCCCAGATGAGGAAGTTCCACGAAATGCCGTGCCACAGGCCGCCCAGCATCATGGTCAACAGGAAGGCGTAGCTATACGAAAGCACCGGATATTTTCTGCGTTTGGGAAAGAAGTCGAAGAGGTAATCGCGCAGCCACTCGGAAAAGCTGATGTGCCAACGACGCCAAAACTCGGCGACATTCACGGATAGGTAGGGCTGCTTGAAGTTCTCTGGCAGCTCGATGCCGACCAGCAGAGCCGCGCCGCGGGCAATGTCGGTGTAGCCCGAGAAGTCAAAGAACAGTTGCAGCGCGTACGCATAAACGCCGATCAGAATCTCGGCGCTCGAGTAGAGCGCGGGGGTGTCAAAGACTCTCGCCACGAGATTGTTGGCCAGAAAGTCGGCAATCAGCAGCTTTTTGATCAAGCCGGAGCCGATCAGCAGCAGCGCGCGCCCGCCGTCCTCGGTTGTGAGTTGGAAGGGCCGGCGAAGCTGGTCGAGCAGGCGATGCATTCTGGGGATCGGCCCCGCCGTCATCGACGGGAAAAACAAGGCCGCTGCCAGATAGCCGATCAGGCTTCGCGCAGGTTGGCCCTCGCCCAGATAGAGGTCAACCGTATAGGTAAGCGATTGAAAACAATAGAACGATAGACTCAGCGGCAGCAGCCACTGCCAAAGGCTCCCGCTCACCAGCGGCAGCATTTTAAGGCCGGCGAGGAGGCCCAGATTCACCGTCAGGGAGATGCCCAGTAGCAGCCGTCTTGCCGCGGAGCCTTGAAACCGGCCCAGGCCCAGGCCAACCAGAAAGTCGATGGAGGCCGCCACTGGCAGCGCCAGGTAGACGAGACTGAACCGCGCCAGAAAAAACAGATTGGCGACGGCTAGAACTCCGATCTGGAGTTGCCGGAACCGGACAGTGAGCCACAGCAGCAGACACACGGCGATCAAAAAGACAAAGAACGGAGCGGAGCTGACAGACATAGATCGCTTTCCGGCTCAGACCAGTGAGCGGTAGAGACGATTGGGTTGCAGGACTATCTCTTTCATCTTCCACCCTGCGGCGGTGCGGAGTCTTTGCTGATTCATGGATTTATCGAGAAGAATCAACATCGTCAAGACCCGACGGGTTAGTGAAATGGCTGCCGGCCGAAAGCGTCTTTCTGAGCCGGCGTCTGAAAGGGTAAAGAACAGAAGTCAAATAAAATGCTGGCTTTATCTGACATTCGTCTAGTAAAATTGGCAGATGGTTGAACGCTGGAAAAACCGTATCATGAACGCGAAGCATTCCCTAGCGCTCTGGCTTGGCCTGGGCGCGGGATATGCCGTAATCGCCGCGGCGCTTCTCACATTCTTCCTGCCCGCAGTGCGCGCCGATGTTCAACTTGGCCGTCCGGCAGCCACACTTCCTCCCTCGCCTCCCGAGGCCAGCTTTGCGCCGGCGCACGCGGTTGTCCCTGCCGACGCGCTTGAAGGCATCGCCACCTGGTACGGTTCGGTGCTCAATGGCCACCACACTGCCAGCGGTGAGCGCTTCAATCTCAACGCGATGACGGCGGCTCACAAGACTCTTCCCTTCGGCACGGTTGTGCGTGTGGTCGATCTTGCAACCCACAGGTCCGTCATTGTCAGGATCAATGATCGCGGTGAATTGCCTGCCGAGCACGTCATCGATCTCTCGTATGCCGCCGCCAAAGCCCTGAAGATCGTCAAGCCCGGCATTGCATCCGTGAAACTCGAGTTGATCTCCATTGGGCGATCGGGCCGCCAGGACAGATAATGGCGAAGATTAGGGCCGAACAGCACCACGCCAGAGCCCGAATCTCTCTGAAGCCCTGAACAATCTGCAGGACAAGGGTCGATTGCGAGTCCTCGATCTGCCGGGCGGCTGGTTGCCAACCGGTCTCCGGCTAGGCTTTGAGCCTGCCGCAGAACCTGGAATTTGCGGAAAGCCGTCCCGGAGGACCTTCACGGGACCAATCCTGCTTCCCAGGGGCTTCACAGGCAATGTTGCACGGGAAGCCCGTGGCTCAAGTAGAATTGTAGGAAAGAGCTGCAAAGCAGAAACCATCCACGAGACGCTGTCGGAGAGAATTGTTCCTTCATCGCCGGCCGGTGGAATATGTGCGTGACGCAGCCGCGAATGTCAGTCAGGAGTCCTAGCGCTTGCCACTCCAACTCGCCAAATCCCTTCGTCGCCTTGCTTGCGCCCGTCATGTTTGGGCACTCGCTGCCTTAGCTGTACTCATTGCTGCCGTTCCAACTGCCAACGCGCGCAACGGCGCACGCCACGGCAAGCATCCTCGCCTCCACGCTATGAGGCACATGCTGGCGGACGTGGGCCTGCCCAGCATGGGTTTGATGCCTGACGAGGAAGCGTCGGAGGATGGACAGAAGGAAGTGCTGGAGGACGGACAGAAGGCAGTGCCGGAGGAGGGACAGAAGTACGAGCTCAAGCTGATGCGCCGCGGTGGCGAAGCTCTCGACGTCATCTACCGGGTAGGCGATCGGTACATTCCCGAGGCTCTCGACAACCTCAGCCAGTTCCTGCGCGACAGCCACAACGACGAGGTCAAGAGCTACAATCCCCGCACATTCGACGTACTCCATACCATGCTTCGCAAGCTCGATCGATCGGGCAGCGTCATCGAGGTTCTTTGCGGCTACCGGACAAAAGAGACCAACGACGAACTCCGCGCAAGCAGAACCACCAATGCAGCGGAGCACTCGGAGCATATTGAAGCCAGTGCGCTTGATATCAGGGTTCCGGGCGTTCCAGCGGCACAGTTGCGGGATGCCGCGCTCTCTCTCGGCGCCGGTGGCGTAGGCTATTACCCCAGGGGTCAATTCGTCCATGTAGATACGGGTCCGGTGAGGAAGTGGACGTATGTGCCGCACCGCTCCAGACGCACTCGCCGCCATCGCTCGTGAAGCCTTGCCCTGGCCCTGTGAAGGCAGGCTATGGGTGTGGTTCCGCGTGACCGCCTGGATCGCTCCAAGAAGGCGCGTGCTGCATGAAAGCCGTGTGTCTCAGTGCTGCCGGAATCCTGTAGTTCACCTTACGTTTTTGTCTTTCGATACACCCAGATATCCGCAAAACAGTAACCCCTCCCCTGTTATCCTTAATGGGTGATTCAGCGCTCAAGATTCAATGGATTTGCAGCCATGGGCCTGCTGTTTGCAGCGGGGCTGTTGTTTTTCTCGTCGATCGACGCCTGCCACAAGGAAGAACAGGCGGTTGTCGGCGTGGCCAAGAATGCAGTCAACGCCGAAAAGCAAGCCCAAGCCGCGGCTCAAGCGAATGCAACCGAGAGCGACCGCCAGCGCGCCGCCCTTGCCCTGATTCCTCTGCCGACCAAGAGCATGTATGTGGATGTGCATGAGCCCGGAGCGTGGGTGAATCCTTTTCTCTCGGTCGATACCGACACTCTCAACCTGCGCATCGTTCAGGCCGACGCCAATCCCAGCGCGGTGGGCCAGGGAACCATGCTGCGACCTGAGGCCGCCCGTCGCCAGGAGATCCAGATTCGTCCCAATGATCTTGCCAAGGCCTTGATTGCCCTGCCCCCCGGCGCGTGGCGCTATGGCCGCGTGATCGCCGTTGCCGAGTCGCCTGTGGCCAGCAAAAAAGACCGCCCCAAAGTTCGCCGCAATGTCGAGGCTGCCATCCAGAAACTCAACGACCTCGGCATCGTCGTCGAAGAGTGGCCCACGCGGTAGAGATTTTTCAATTAGAAGTTCAGAGTGATCTTCGCCGTCAGCGACCGCGGAGTGACATAGTGCGTGCCGCTGAATGTCGACAGGAAGTTATACAGCGCGTACTTATCCGTAACATTGATCGCCGTCAGGTCGAGGTCCACCTTGTAGTGATCTTTGTGGAAGAGATTCTCCTTGCCTAACGACGCATCGAAGAGATTGCGCGGCGCAATGCGCGGCGGGTTCTTGTCGTCGTTCTCCGTGCCCGGTGCTGGGATGCTCACCAGGGTCGACGAATACGCCGAGGGCGCACAGGACTGGAAGCCAGAGTCCCTCGTTGCCTTCACCCCGCCGCATGTAATCCCGGCCTGAGCCTGCTGATCGTAACTAAGGCCGCTCAAATCAACCGGCGCCGCCGAGTTCGCGGCGAAGGGCATCTGTCCTGCCACCTGACCCGAATCATAGCGCCAGTTGAAGCCGCCCCACAGGCCATTAAACCTCTTGCCGCGAGAGTACGTGTATTGCAGGTGAGTCGTCTGGTTGAACTTCTCGTCGTGATCGATGCGGAAGGGCAAGCCCGCATGGCCCACGGTTGCTCCCGCTCCGGCCACCTGCGGCGGAAAGAAGCGGGCAGCCACAGAAGAAGCGACGAGATAAGCGCTGAAGTGATGGAAGTTAGGAAAATCCGCGCGCACTGCATAGCCGGGTATCTTCGAGTTATGCCAGTCGATGGGGAAAGTAATCGGCGTATTACCCAGCACGCTGAAGTCGAACGCGTTGTGGGTGTACTTCCAGATATATTCTCCGCTGACAACAACCCGCTTGCCAAAGGCCTGCTGAAAGCCGGCATGGAACTCGTTTTTGAAGCCGGGTTGTAGCGCTCCCGATACGCCTGAAGTGCAGGCCAGCAGCGGCGCAAGCACCGCATTCGAGCAGCCATTATTCGACAACACCAGGTTCTCATTAAAGGGCGTCTCCAGCGTGCGCGCATAACTAACGCGCAGCACGGTCGCCGTCGGTTTGATGTTATACGCAATGCCTACGCGCGGCTGAGCCTGTTGCGCCGAGGTAAGTCCGTTATAAATGTCGCCGCGCATTCCAAGATTGAAGAGCCAGTTACCGGCTTTGATCTGGTCTTCAATGTAGAGGCCAAGCTCCTTCACATCCGTGCGGCCCGCATAACTGAAGAGACTGCCGCCGCGGGTAAGATCATAAGGCGCAAGTACCGGAAGATAACTCGGATTCGCGCCATTGGGACAGATGGAGGAACCAGCGTATCCAGCGGCCGGATTTCCGTTCAAGTCCAAACAGGGCGAGTTATATGTCGGATCGACGATGCCTAGTTTGTCGTTTTCGCGCAGGAAGGTCTGCCCGTACTGCACGCCGCCCTTGATGTTATGGATACCCTTGGCATAAGTGAGGTCCGAGTGAACGGCGGCATTAGTCAGCGTGCGGTATTGCGCGATAGATGAAGTCTGCAGGTTGGCCGGCCCGCGATCAGCCAGCGGATTGCCGCTAGGGTAGTAGTTATACTCATCCCTGCGAACAAAGCCGCCAAGATTGAGGACCGCATCTTTGCCGAGGATGCGCGTATAAGTCGGAGAAATATTAAAAGTTCCAATCTTCGAGTGCTGATCGGTGTCGCCCACATTGCCAAAGATCGGGGCTGCCGTTGTACCGCCACTAACCACATTTTGCACATTGATGTTATCGAATGAGTTAGGCGTTTGAAACCAAGAGCGCGAATAACTCAGGTCAAGATGCAGCGAATCGACTGCGGAAAAGCTATAGTCCACGCGATCAAAAACATTTTGTTCATTGCCCTTGTCGTGAAAAACGGAAAACTCCGGAGGATCGAGAAAGCGGCCGGAGTTCAGGCCGTCTACCTCGATGAAGTTTCCCCACTTCTTGCCGCCGTAAGACAGATCGAATCCTCCTGTCGCCGAACCAAATGTGCCATACGATGAATTGATGCTGCCTGTCGGCTTGGTTACGCCTTGTCCGCTGCGTGTGGTGGCCACAATGACCAGGCTGGTCTTTCCGCCATATTCGGCCGGCGGCGCGCCGCTGATCACCTGAAGCGATTGAATCGAGTTTGACGGAATCTGGTTGGAAAAGACCTTGCTCTGCTGGTCCGTAATCGATTGGCCGTCCACAGAAAATGAATTCGAAGCATGGTCGCCCAGCCCATGAAATAGACCGTTCGAGTCGGCGGAAACGCCGGGCGTGGAGAGCGTGACGAGCGAGCTAAGCCCGGACGATTCACTCTCCAGCGGAACTTTGATGAACTGTTCGCGATTCACATCCGTGTGGAATGTAGAGTCGGTCTCGACCAAGTCGCCACTCGCCTCGACGGTCACGGTAGAGTCGGCACCGGCCACCTGAAGAACCAGGCTCAAACTGGCGCCAACAATCGAGCGAATCTCAACGCTTTGACTCAACGCAGCGAAGCCGTTGGCGGTGACGATGATCTGATACGGATTGAAGGGAATATTCGCGAAGACGAACTGGCCGGTTGCATCGGTGGTCGCGGACTGGTCGAGCCCGCTGACTTGGTTGGTCAGATGGACCGTCGCACCAGCAATCACAGCACCGGATGGGTCAGTAACCGTGCCGCGCAACGACCCTGCATTGCTGCCGCCGTTGCCGCTCTCGGCGATCGAATGAAGCGAAGCAGTCATCAAAATAAAAAGAGAAAGTATGCGAAGAATAAGGCCGTGAATCGACGGCATGGGAAACCCTCCAGAACAGTCTGCATATGCTGAAAGTAGGCCGTGGCATCAAGTGCCGCAGCATCCTCTGTGCAAGAGAGCCATCGTTCCGATTCGAGAGTCAGATTGAAGAAAAGCTACGAAGCTGCGCCTGCAACAGATGCGACGTGCAGCAGAATCAATCTGAAATGGAAGATCGCAAAGGAGGCTCTAGCAGTCCGTCGGTGGAGGGCGTGTGAAGAGCTTGGGATGCCAATGCCGAACGACCGCGCGCGCCTCAAAGGCACGAGCTTCGCTCTGCATCCGGACCAGAACGACCACAGCCGCGATTGCCGCGACCGGCGCTGCCGAGTGCATAGTGATGCACAGTTGGCAATGGTCAGCGTCGCTGTCGACCGCGTGGACGTGGGCCACCTGGACCACGGTCAGCAATGCCAGCAGGACCAGACACACCAGAGCCGCCACACCGAAAGCGTTAGGCTTCCGGCGGCGATCTTTGCTCATCTGCGTCTGAAATCCAGTCAATGGGCCGTCCTTAACCTTAAGGATACATTCCATTGGACGCGCCACGAACGGCAACGGTTGCGAATTCTGCCCCGTTTCTCCTCTCCAGACGCTGCCCAGGCCGTCTAAACTGTTGAGCTATGGCCTACTTCCCATCAATGCAGCTCGTGCAGCGGATTACCCTCTCGCTTCTGCTTGCGATGGCATGTGCTGGAGCCGCGCAAAACCAGCCCCATGCCCAGAAGCCGCTGCCGCTCAAGCCCGACCTACCCGGTATGGCCGCCAATCATCGCCTCATCCTCAAAGACGGCAGCTACCAGAACGTTCGTAAATACGAGATTGTTGGCGACCGTGTGCGCTACATCTCTCTAGAGCGCAGCGGCGAGTGGGAGGAGTTGCCCGTCGACCTCGTCGATTGGGACGCTACGCACAAGTGGGAGCGCGACCACGCCAACCAGCCCGAAGAGGATGCCTCACCGGCTATGAAAGAAGCGGCAGAGATCGACAAGGAAGCCAAGGCTGAGCGCGCCGAGCAGCTCGCGCGTCGCCCCGAAGTCTCCAAGGGACTGGAACTGCCCGACGAGGACGGCGTCTTTGCGCTCGACACATTCCAAGGCACGCCGGAGCTTGTCGAACTGCTGCCTGCGGAACTGGCGATCAATGCGAAGAACAAACACGGAATGAGTACGCTGAACCCTCTGGCGGGGGCGAGGGCCAGCCTGGAACTCCAGGGCCAGCACGCCAAGATTCACCTGCACGTGAATGATCCGGCCATCTATCTGGCGCTGGCCGCGAGCGACAACGCCGAGAAGGTTCTCTCTCATGCGCTGACGGTGGAGACTCGCGGAGCAAAAGACGTGGCCAACCGCAAGCACGGCGCACACTCGCCCGCATCAGGCTTTGCCATCGTCCGCGTGGACGAGCGCAAGGCCGTGCGCATCGTTGGCGCGATTCACGTCAGCCCCACCGGCACGGTCACACAGGATGAGAACGTGATTCCCGCCAAAGTCGAAGTGCTGCCCGGCAAGCACTGGCTCAAGATCACGCCCAACGATCCGCTCACCATCGGCGAATATGCGCTCGTTGAGATCCTCTCCGCCTCCGACATCAACCAGTCGGTTTGGGACTTCCGCATCGACCCGCGACTAGGCGACAACGAAGGCTCGATGGGGCCGATCTTCAAGTAGGACAAGACCGCGCAGATGCATACTCCCGCAATGCCTGAAAACATAAAATATGCAGCCCGATCAATTATTTTTCGGCTGCATTGCAGGAAGATCGATGTTGGCATTGTCAGCGTCCCGATTTCCAGCACGCACACCACGGGCACAACGGTTGGCAACTTCCCCGCCGATTTCCTTCAGATTGGCGAGGACTTTACGCTCTGTCTTAGGGCTCATTCCGCCCCCATCTGTTCCTCCAGCCATCGTGCAGAGATACAGTTGTCTTTTAGGCGGGAAGGTTTCCAGCACAGCAAGAAAATCCCGCGGGTTCTTCTCCAATTGCTCCGAGTAGAAAGTTCCCAAACCTTCTGAAGTGGCCGCATTCCATCCGTCGTAACGAGCAATGAGAGGCTGCAATAACTCCTTGTGGTTCTGTTCGTAGAGCCTTATTAGCAGTTCCATGGTTCCGTCATCGCCATCTTTGCGCCACACTCTTAGCAATTCGTCTCGATTAAGCTCGTAATTATGTCCCAGTGTTGCCAGAAGATAGATGGCCAGTTGCTGATGCCAGCCGGTGTCATCGTGCTTGACTGCAACAAGCGACCGTATCGCGCTCGCCTTTTCGGCGGGCTTCAAGGTTAATGAGCGCGGCGGACTATCATTCGGAGCTAACTGCTTGAGGATGTCTGCTGGGTTCGCCGGATTAACAGCTTTGTGATTTGCTGGCGCAGTTTGTCCTGAGACGTTTGTGCAATTAGGAAAGAGCACCATCACAGCCAATAATGTTCCGATGAAGTTCGAACGGAGTCTCACGAAACGTGCCCTTTCAAAGCTGTTGTCCTCAAAAGCCACTGGTTGCCCCCTACTACTGACCACTAATCCCTATTCCCGCACGCTAATGCCCAGCGTTTTCATCTTGCGATAGAGATGGCTGCGCTCGAGGCCCAGTAGTTCGGCGGCGCGGCTGACATTGTTGCGGGCTTCTTCGACCTTTTTCAGAATGAATTCGCGTTCGTAAGCGTCGCGTGCCTGTTGCAGCGTTGAAAATTCCTCCGTCGAGCGCGTCCCGGCTTTGTGAGTGAGTGGCGGCAGGTGCTTGCGTTCGATGCGCAGCGTGCGAGGATTGAGGATCAGCACTCGCTCGACGACATTCTTCAGTTCGCGCACGTTGCCAGGCCAGTGGTAATGGGCCAGCGCATCCAGGGCCTCGTCGCCGATCTCCATGCGCGGGCGGCCGTACTGGCGGCCAAACTCGGCGAGAAACTCGCGTGTCAGCGGCGGAATGTCCTGCTTGCGTTCACGCAGCGGCGGCACAAAAAACGGAACGACATTAAGCCGGTAAAAGAGGTCTTCGCGGAAGTTGCCCTTGGCGATCTCTTCTTCGAGATCCTTGTTGGTCGAGGCGATCAGGCGCACGTCCACGCACAGTGGCTGGGTTCCGCCGACCGGCGTGAACTGCTGATCGTCGAGCGCCGAGAGCACTTTGGATTGCGTCTTGAGACTCATATCGCCGACCTCGTCGAGAAACAGCGTCCCGCCGTCGGCGCGTTCCAGCGTTCCGCGCTGCTCGGGCAGGCCGCCGGGTTGCGCGCCGTGCCGGTATCCAAAAAGCTCAGCCTCGATGTGCGCCTCGGGAATCGCGGCGCAGTTCAGCTCGACAAAGATCTGATCCTTCCGCAGGCTCTCAGCGTGAATGGCGCGTGCGATCAACTCCTTGCCCGTGCCCGACTCGCCATAGATGAGCACGCGGCCGTTGGTCGGCGCCATCAGGCGAATCTGCTGGCGCAGTGCCTTCACCGGTACGCTGTCGCCGGTCAGTACCGAGCCCACGCTGAACTGGCGCTTGAACTCCTGATTCTCCGTGCGAAGCCGGCGCGCGTCCACTGCATTTTTCAGCACGATGAGCGTGCGATCCAGCGAGAGCGGCTTTTCTAAAAAGTCATACGCTCCGAGCTTGGTGGCCTTCACCGCAGTCTCGATCGAACCGTGGCCGCTGATGATGACGACTTCCGGGCGCGTTCCGGCAGCCTGTCCATGAATGTCGGCCAGCACGTCGAGTCCGTCGCGATCGGGCAGCCAGATGTCGAGCAGAACCACGTCATAGGCCGCGTCCTCCAGCAGCACCATCGCCTCGGACGCGTTGGCCGCGCTCGCCACGCCGTAGCCCTCCTCGCGCAAAATCTCTTCGAGAGAATTGCGAATCTCCGCTTCGTCGTCCACCACCAAAATGTGATTCATCAGAGCGATCCCTTCTCAGAGCCGGTCGAAGCGGCGGAGTTGGCAAGTGTGGAGGCGCCGTTCTCCGGCACCGGCTCAAGCAGAGGCAGCCGCAACAGAAAACGCGCGCCCTTGGGGCTGTTGGATTCGGCGCTCAGAGATCCGCCATGCTCTTGAACGATCTTGGCCGCGATCGAAAGCCCCAGGCCGGTGCCGCGCTGCTTGGTCGAGTAAAAAGGCAGAAAGAGCCGCTCGCGAATCTCGTCTGTGAGTCCGTGGCCCGTGTCTGAGACCTGGACCTCGACTGAAGTACCATCTTCGCTGAGCGAACTGGATACGCCAAGTACGCGCAGCAGGCTGCCCTGCATTGCTTCGGCGGCATTGTCAATGAGGTTGGCCAGCGCGCGGCGGATCGCTTCGGGATCGGCCAGCACCAGTGGCAATCCCGGTTCCAGATCGCGCTGAATCGTGATGCCGTCGAGCCGGCCGGCAAACAGAGCCAGCGCCTGCTCGGCCACTTGATTCATGTCGCAGGCGCGCGGCTGCGGCGCGGGAAACTGCGCCAGCGCGGAGAACTGATCCACCAGCGTGCGCAGTGTCCCCACGCAGCCAAGAATCACCTCGCTGCACTTGCGAATCACAGCAGGCGAGTCTGGCTGGCTGCGGTCCAGATGCCGGCCAATGCGCTCGGCAGAGAGCGCGATCGGCGTCAGCGGATTCTTGATCTCGTGCGCCACGCGCTGCGCCACTTCCTTCCACGCCAACTGCCGCTGCGCGCGCAGCAACTCGGTCGTATCCTCGACCACCAGCACGGTTCCCGGCCGGCCGTGTGTCAGCTCAAAGCGCGCGCTGGTCACGGCCAGATGCATGCTGCGGTCGCCGGCATGGACCACAATCTCGGTGAAAGCGGCGCCCATGCGATGGCTGCGTCGAATCGCGCCGGCCAGATCGTCAGCGCACTCCGCCGGGAAGAGCGTTTCGATCTTCTCGCCGCCCAGGCCAAGGTCTACGCGCCTGCCCATCAGCGCGGCAAAGGCGCGATTGGATTGCAGAATCGTGCCTGTGCCATCGAGCGTCACGACGCCTGAGGGAATCGTCTCGACAATGGTCTCCAACTCGCGGCGGCGCTCTTCGATGGCCAGATTGGCGGCTGTCAACTGCGCGGAAGAGCTCTCAGCCAACTGCCTGCTGGTATCAAGATCCGCGGCCATGTGGTTGAAGGCCCGCACCAGCTCGCCCACCTCGCCTGTTGCGGCCAGTTCCACGCGATGGTCATATTTGCCGGCCGCGATCTCGACCATCGCCACACCCAGCGCCTCCACCGGCCGGGTGATCTGCTTGGAGAGAAACAAGGCCAGCCACACGCTCAGAAAGAAGACAAAGACGGTAATCAGCAGCAGGATCAGGAAGAACGTGGTGCGAATGCGGTTGCGCGCGCGGAACAGTTCAGAGTAAGTAGCCGAGCCGGAGCGAATGCGCATGGCGGTCTGGCTGAGTCCCTGCGGCATGGGCAGCGCCGTGACCACCGTCTTTCCCGAAGCGGTCGCAGCCATGCCCAGCGCGAACTCTCCGCCTGCCACGTTGATCACCGGCACATCGCTGCGCTGCGCCGCGGCAAGCAGGTTGTCCGAGAGCGGTCCATGCAGCGAGACAGCCTTCTTCGGCTGCCCTTCGTCCAGCCATGGCAGCAGCGTGGCGGGACTCGATTCCTGCGGTGCTTGAAAACTGGTCAGAACGCGCCGGTCTTTGCCATAGACGATGGCAAAGCCGCCGTCCAGCGTGATGCGGTGCGAACTCAAGACAGCCTGGATCGCATCAGAACTGCTGTCTGCCGCGCCCGATACCGCCATCGATTCAGCCTCTCCGCGCGCATTGCTGGCAACGTATTGCGCCAGTTCCTGCACCACGCGCGTCGAGTCTTCGCGCATCTGCGAGGTGTTGGGCGAGAACCAGCGGTCCAGCGACCTATTCATCAACTGATAGCTGAAGAGAAACATGAAGGCCGCGGGCATCAGCGCGATCAGCACCGCGCCCAGCACCATCCGCGAGCGCAGCCGCGCGCCCAGCCCGATGCTGCCCTGCCCCGCATAGACCTTGAGGACATTCCTCAGCAGCAGCATCAACAAGAGCAGCAGTAGCAGAAAGGCCAGGCCTGTGAGGCCGGTAAAGATCAGCGTTTCGCCAGCGGTTTCAGGATTGAGAAAGTGAACGTTCGAGGTGTTGAAGGCCTGCAGCGCACCCAGCAGAGCGAAAAACAGCAGCACTCCGGCTGCATAAAAAGCAACCGGACGCCACCGTGAATCGCCGCCAACGCGCATGGGGCGATTATAGAGCCGTTAGTCGTCAGTGGTCAGTTGCCTGAGATCAGACTGACCACCGCTTTCACTCGATCACGTCCGCCGCCGGGGTCCATGGTTGCTGCTGACTCTCTGCGACGCCACGACAGGTGAGCTTGCCCAGCCAGGTATTCAGCCCCTCGGCCAACCCCGCATCCTGACGCAGCGCCTCGCGCGCACCAAGGTTAGCGATACGCAGCAAGTAAGGAAAGGTCGAGTTGGTCAAGGCCAGCGTCGAAGTATTCGGCACCGCGCCGGGCATATTTGTCACGCAATAGTGCACTACGCCATCGACGAGATAGCTCGGGTTGGAGTGCGAGGTCGGCTTGGCCGTCTCCACGCACCCGCCCTGGTCGATGGCCACATCCACGATCACCGCGCCTTTCTTCATCTGCGAAACCATGGCGCGGGTCACAAGCTTGGGCGCGGTTGCCCCGGGAATCAGCACGGCCCCGATCACCAGGTCGGCCTGCCGAGTAGCCAGAGCAAGGTTGTAGCTGTTCGAGGCCAACGTGCCGAGACGTCCGCCGTAATGGTCGTCCAGCTCGCGCAACCGGTTCAGGTTCACATCGACGATGGTTGTCCGCGCACCCAGACCCAAGGCGATCCGGGCTGCATTCGAACCCACCACTCCAGCGCCTATGATCGTCACATGCGCCGGGGGCACGCCCGGCACGCCACCCAGCAGAATGCCACGTCCGCCACGCTCTTTTTCGAGGTATGAAGCCCCCACCTGCACGCTCATGCGCCCAGCGACTTCGCTCATCGGCGTCAACAGCGGCAGTGTTCCCTGCCGGTCGCGAACGGTTTCATAGGCAATGCCAATGACCTTCGATTCGAGCAGCTTTTCAGTCAGCCCAGGCAGAGGCGCAAGGTGCAGATAGGTAAACAGGACCAGACCTTCGCGAAAGAACGGGTACTCCTTCTCGATCGGCTCTTTAACCTTGACCACGGTCTCGGCCTTTGCCCAGACATAGCCCGCCTCGCCGACTATCTCCGCGCCCGCATTCTGGTACTCCTCGTCTGGAAAGCCCGATTGCGCGCCAGCCTGTGTCTCGACGAGTACGGTATGTCCTGCCTCGGTGAGAGCCTTCACGCCCGCCGGGGTCACGCCCACGCGAGCCTCGTTATCCTTGATTTCCTTGGGTACGCCGATGATCATTGCTTTCACTCCTGTCTGAGTTCGGCCCAGGTAGATTGGATGCACGCTGCAAGAAAGCCGGTTCGAACAAGGATCAGAAAAACCAGCATACTCGCCGTCACCCACAAGCGAGCGATTGTTTTTACTCCCGGCCAGTTACCTCCGATGGCCTCAGCCTCAGTTTGGGGTTTTCACGGGCGGCAGGGATGTGGTCCAATGTGATTGATTTCAATGACAGTGAAGGTGGGGGTGGCTGATGGAAGATGACCCGAGGTTTCCCAACAGAAAGAAGAAGCGGGATTGGGAGATGTCGGCTCTCGACAAGCCTGTTGGCGCCGACCCGCTTGCACCCGCCGGCGAGCAGGCGGAAGAGGTTGAACTGCCCGTCAACGTCTATCGTGTCGTTGATTCTGCCCCGAAGAGCCCGGAAGACCAACAGAGAGAGCGAGAGGAACTCTATTCCTTCCGGCAATCGATTCCAGCGTCCCAGCAAGCGAAAGTCGTGCCTCCCGGTTTCACTCCCATCATCGATACTCCAACCTTCCATGCGCCGGTCATCGAAGCTCCACCCACCCCCGAGCCAGGCCCAAAAGAGGGAGTCCGGAAGTTTTTCGATCGCCAGACAAAGCTCTTTGCCATGATCGGCGTGGGCCTCGGAGTTCTGATTGCCATCATCGTCGGCAGTTTGACGTGGTTCTATGGCACTCCCAATGGACGCTACGACCTGGGGACGGCCGACTCGAGTGCAGCCGGTTTGAAGGGGCGTCTGTATGTCGAGTGGGACAAGAAACTGGATTACCGGCTGACGATCGAGCCGAGCGATTCGAGCAGGCTGCCGGCATTTGCCGCGACGGTCGCCCATGCGCCGCATCCGCTTGCCGTCGAGATCCACCTGCAAAACTCCGAAGGCTTTGCCTTGTGCTCCAAAGAGATTCTGTTGAAGTACGACGCCAGAAACTCGGCTCTGGTTGCCGAGCCCACCCCGGAGGCCCAGGCCGGTAAGACAGATGCGGCAACTGCGTCCAGTCCCCAGCCAGCGCAAGGCATTGACCTGGCGCAGGCCGACGCTCAGGAGGCCGCACGGGAAAAGGACAGGGATCTGTTCAAGAATGAGGTGGGAGCCGACGGGCAGATTACCTCGCTCAGCGCTCAAGGCACGATTCCATGCACGGCAAAAAACTATGAGAAGGCCGTCTCCTGGAGTTTCTCGCCGAGCTTCCCGGCCATTGCCGAGCAGGATGGACTGCTGGAGCTGGCCAGCGGAACGCACCCCTCTGCTGATACGCCTGCCGCACACAAGAAGGGGGCCGCAAAGCCCGCGCAAAAGCTTCTGCCCTTTTCCGTTGAAGGAGACGATGCGATCGTCGATTTCGACGCCTCCCGCGGGATCATCGAGACCAGCGCGGGAAAGGTCTTTTACATCGACAAGTCAGGCGGAGCGGCCTCTAGTTCGAAATGGCAGGACTATCCGGTGGAGATCCACTACCGGTGCGATCGCGGCTCCGATTGCATTCTGATGCACTCTGGCGCGGGCGCCTTGCACGTCAGACTGCGGCGATAGCCTGAGGACTCTCTGCTCGGGCGTTATTGTGCGGCAATCTCGTTTGAAATGCACTCGATGCGATTGCGGCCATTCTGCTTGGCCAGGTAGAGCGCCTCGTCGGCCCGCTGCAGCAACTCGTCGCGCTGCTCCACCGAGGTCGGCCATGCGGTATTGACCCCGACGCTCAGGGTAACGGCGATCTCGTTTTCCCGTGCGAAGATCGGATACTGGCCCACGCCCAGGCGAACACGGTTGGCGACCTCGCAGACCGTGTGCGGATCGCAGCCTGGGACGAGAACAAGAAACTCCTCGCCGCCATACCGCCCGATGAAGTCATAGGGTCGCAGAGAGGCTTGCATCCGCCTGGCAATCTCGCGCAGCGCGATGTCGCCGCAGACGTGTCCAAACTGGTCGTTGATGATCTTGAAGTGATCGACATCGGCAACCAGTACTCCGATGGCCGTCTTTTCCCGCGCCGCCTTGGCGCACTCGCGCGAAAACAGATCCAGAATCGCGGGACGGTTCCAGAGCGAGGTCAGCGAGTCGTGCGTGGCCTCGTACTTCTGCGTCTCATAGGCGATATGGAGCTTGTTTTGCAGGTCGATGATTCGCTTGCCGGAACGCAGCCGCGCCTGCAGCTCCGGCGTGTTGACCGGCTTGGTCATGTAGTCGTCCGCGCCGGCCTCCAGGCCGCTGAGCAGATCCTGTTGGTTGCTTCTCGCCGTGAGCAGAACGATGTAGGTATACGGCCGGTCTTTGAGTCCGCGAACGCGCTGGCAGAGAGTCGTTCCGTCCATGCCCGGCATCATCCAGTCCAGCAGCACCATCTGCGGTGCGTCGTCGCGCTGCAGGATTTGCCATGCCTCTTCGCCGTCCTCGACGACCAGCGTCTCATATCCCCAGGCAGAGAGGCAGCGCGTCAGGAACAAGCGTTGCATCGGATCGTCATCGGCGATCAGTACGCGCATGGCTCTGCTTTCCCAGCGCGGCGACGGCTGCGCTGAATTCATCGAGATGCTTTTCAAGGCGGCTCAAGATCTCAGGAGCCTGAGCCAGATCCTGCCGGAGAGCCATCTCTTCCAGGGCTTCCAGATCCAGGGTGTGCGCCACCCTGCCGAAGATGCTCAGCGATCCCTTCAGCCGATGGGCGGCCCGATGCACTGCAGTTGCTTCCCCGGTCTTTATCGTCTCCGCAAGGGACTTGATCATGCGCGGAAGTTCCACCAGCGACAGATCGCAGAGATCGGCCAGCAACTGGCAATCGCCGTCCAGGCGCGCCAGAATCTCAGCTTCATTGAGCTGAAGGACGGCATCTTCGCGAATCGAGTTCATCTCCAGCTTGCTCGCCACTTTCTCTTCTTCCCTATCGGCTGGCTGCGCCCGCAAGACCAGCCGGATGATCTTCAAAGCTATAGAAGCGGGCGATGGCTTCTTCCACCCGCTTGTAACTGACCGGTTTCGTAATGTACTCGTCCATGCCCGTGTTGAGGTAGCGATCGCGGTCTCCGCTCATCGCGTACGCGGTCATGGCAATGATGGGAATATGCTCTCCAGTCTCTCTCTCCACGGCTCGAATCAGCGCCGTGGCCTCGGTGCCGTCCATCCCGGGCATCTGCACATCCATCAGGATCAGATCGAAGTTCCCGTCCCCCCAGAGTTCAAAAGCCTCGCGGCCGTCGCCCGCCAGCGTCACTTCATGGCCCATCTTGTGCAGCAGGGCCACGGCCAGCTTCTGGTTGATCGCGTTGTCCTCAGCTACCAGGATACGCAGGGCGCGGTGCACCGGGGTAGAAACGGGCCTGGCAACGACAGGCGCCGCCTGCCGCACGCCGAGCGACGCACGGATGCTCGACAGCAGTTCGGTCGAACGGATGGGCTTCACAAGACAGGTCGACACACCCAGCGAACGGCAGCGTGCGGCCATCGCAATCTGGTCACAGGCGCTGAGCATCATGACGATCACGCCATCCAGCAGCGGGTTGGCCCTGATCCGCTCGATCACCTCCAGCCCGCTCATCTCCGGCATCGCTTCGTCGAGCAGAATGAGCCGGTATGGCTCGGCGCGCTCCTGAGCGGCCAGCAATTCGGCAAGACCCTCCGAGCCTGAGGCCGCGCCGTTGCTCCGCATGCCCCAGCGGCGCGTTATTTCGGTCAGAATCCGCCGATTGGTCGCGTTGTCGTCAATCACCAGCGTGGTGACACCGCGAAGCTCGTCGAGGCTGGGCTGCAGCTCCGTTTCTGCCAGAGCAGGCGCCTCTTCAAAGACAGCCGTGAAAAAGACGGTCGTGCCCGCGCCGGCAGCGCTCTCGATCCAGATGCGGCCGCCCATGGCCTCTACCATGCGCCGCGAGATCGCCAGCCCCAAACCGGTCCCGCCATAGTGGCGTGTGGTGGAAGTGTCCGCCTGCTCGAAGGCTTGGAAGATCCTCTGCTGGTTACGCGGCTCGATGCCGATGCCGGTGTCGCGGACCGCAAAGCGGATCTTCGTGCGCTTCCCCTCCACTGCGTCCACCGTAATGGTGACAGCCACCTCTCCGGCTGCGGTGAACTTGATCGCATTTCCCACCAGGTTGGTCAGGATCTGGCGCAGGCGGACAGGATCGCCCAGCACTGCCTCGGGAACCTCCGGAGCAGCGATCGATGCCAGCTCCAGCCCTTTTTTGTGGGCGGCCAGAGCGGATGCCTTCAGCACGTCCGCCACCGCATCGGCCACGCTCAGGCGCGTCGAATCCAGATTCAGCTTGCCGGCCTCGATGCGCGAGTAGTCCAGAATATCGTTGATGATCACCAGCAGCGAATCGGCCGAGGTCTTGACCATGGTCAGAAACTCGCGCTGCTCGGCCGTCAGGTCGGTCGAGAGCGCCAGCTCCGTCATGCCGAAGATGCCGTTCATCGGCGTACGGATCTCGTGGCTCATATTGGCCAGGAACTGGCTCTTGGCCCGATTGGCCTGCTCGGCGGCATCCATCGCCCGGCGCAGCGCGGCCGTCTGCAGCCGCACC
>Ga0302321_100000076_pt1 | contig 89757 bp, 49 predicted proteins | sample Fen_T0_1_FD_202505 | JGI IMG/M metagenome (GOLD analysis project Ga0302321, IMG submission 202505) | Peat permafrost microbial communities from Stordalen Mire near Abisko, Sweden - Fen_T0_1 | ecosystem: Environmental > Terrestrial > Soil > Wetlands > Permafrost | place: Sweden: Abisko...
TTCCTTTTTGTTGGCAAAAAAGGGGAGGTAAAAGAGCATCATCTGACGCATGAAGGCGAAGAATTTATTCATGTATTGGAAGGTGAAATGAAATTGCAAGTAGGCACATTAGAATACTCACTCAAACAAGGTGACAGCGTGTATTTTAATTCGTTGGAACAGCATGGTATCATGCCGGTTACGGATACCGTAAAATATATCAACATTTTTGTTTAAAAAACCTTTTATAAATACATTCAAATGAAATTAAAGACTTTATTACTGAGCATTCTTTTTAGCGTCTCGTTATTTTCTCAGAATAGCACCATCAATATCAATGTTGACCTGGCAAAAGAAAAAGGTCCAATGAAACCTATATGGGCATGGTTTGGGTACGACGAACCCAACTACACCTACATGAAAGATGGCAAGAAACTACTTTCTGAAATTGCAGCATTAAGTCCGGTACCAGTATATGTGAGAGCTCACAACCTAATGAACACTGGCGATGGAACTGCGGCACTTAAATGGGGTTCTACCAATATGTACACCGAAGATAAAGACGGAAATCCTATTTATAACTGGGCAATAGTTGATTCTATTTTCGACACCTATATTCAACGTGGAATGAAACCATTGGCACAGATTGGGTTTATGCCTGAAGCTCTATCCACACACCCACAACCCTATCAACATAACTGGAAACCAGGCGTAAAATACTCGGAGATAGAAACCGGATGGGCTTATCCTCCAAAAGATTATAACAAATGGGCCGAGCTGATTTATCAATGGGTGCAACACTCGGTAAAAAGATACGGACAAGCAGAAGTGGAGAGTTGGTATTGGGAATTGTGGAACGAACCAAATGGTGCTTATCTTATTACTCCTAATGTATTTGGTGAGTATTGCAAAATGTACGATTATGCTTCCGACGCTGTAAAAAGAGCATTGCCTACCGCACGCATCGGCGGACCTCACGTTACGGGTGGTGCTACTAAATTTCTTCGTAATTTCATTACCCATTGTTTAAAAGACACCAATGCTGTAACAGGAAAGATTGGAGCTCCACTGGATTTTGTTGCGTTTCATGCAAAAGGTTCCCCACGAGTAGTAAACGGCGTAGTGCGCATGGGAATGATGAATCAACTTCGCGATATGAACGATCACTTTAAAGTAATTGCTTCATTTCCGGAGATGAAAAATATTCCAGTGATTATAGGAGAATCAGACCCTGAAGGTTGTGCTGCTTGTGGTATGCAAACTGATCCACAGAATGCCTATCGCAATGGTACCATGTATTCCAGTTACACTGCAGCTTCCATTGCCCGCGAATATGACCTGGCCGAATATCATGGCGTAAACTTAATCGGAGCTGTCAACTGGTCGTTTGAGTTTGAGAATCAACCATGGTTCTTTGGCTTCAGGGAGTTAGCTACAAACGGAGTAGATAAACCGGTGCTTAATGTGTTCAGAATGTTGGGAATGATGAGTGGAAATCGTGTAGATGTTTCAGGTGATTTAGCATACGATTTCAAAGCCATCCGCGATTCGAGCGTTCGTGGTATTCAAACTGATATTAATGCATTGGCTGCAAAAACAAGCAATAACACGACAATTCTTGTTTGGAATTATCATGATGACGACATTCAGGGAGAAGGTTCACCGGTCAACGTAAGCGTAAAAGGCCTGAAAAATGGCAAAGCAACTCTTTATCATTATCGCATTGATGCTGCGCATAGTAATTCGTACGAAGTTTGGAAAAAGATGGGATCGCCACAGCAACCAAGCGAAAAGGAATATAAAATATTAGAAAAATCGGGACAACTGGAACTTTTATCAAAACCGCAAAAGGTGAACATCAAGAACTCAGAATTGTCGGTCAACTTTCAGTTGCCACGTCAGGCCGTTTCGTTCCTGAAAATTGATTATAAAAACTAACTCAGCATGCACAAAATAAAAACCTTTTTCTTCAAGATTTGTCCCAAAAGTGGACGAATTAGAAGACTGCGGACGGATTCCATGTACCACAAACTGATTTTCCCCATCGTTGGGTTAGTGGCGTTGGTTTGGGTAATCGTTCGTGTTGCTCCAAAACCTTCAAGAGCTGAATATCCCTGTCAACAAGCCGCTATTCCGGTTGCCTTTTCATTCCTGGCATGGATTTCGGCAAGTACACTGGGCGTATTTCTGGTAAGAATATCCCAAAATTATTTCAATAGAAAAAGAATCATTTTTGCCGGGGCTTTATGCTTAATCGGAGTAAGTATTTTTGGAGTTGCACAGCTCCTCAATAGTTCAGATCTTTCAGCTACTAATCAATCGGCTATTAGTTTATCACCATTTTCTACAAAACCCAATCAACCCGTTGGTACAGCCAAAGGTATTTATCCGGGACGTGTCACTTGGGTTCGTGACATTGCAGCTACACCCTGGGATGGTAAAACAGGAAAGTGGTGGGAAGACGGAAATATCAATGAACAGGCTCTCGCATCAATGATATCGAAATCAGTGCGTTCCTTAACCGGAGCTACCAGCGATACAAAAGCATGGACAGGTCTTTTTCAATATTACAACCGCACACATGGAAAAGGCAATAGAGCTTGGAAACCGGGAGAACTTATTGCCATAAAAATAAATATCAATAATACCTATCAACCCAACGATGTGGACAATGACATTGATCAATCTCCACAGGCAACACGAGCATTATTAAAACAACTGACAGGTCCTGCCGGAGTTGCACAAAAAGACATTATCGTTTATGATGCTTCAGTAGGATGGAAAGTAAGAGCTATTCCCGATCGTATTTATAAACCGCTTCACGAAGAGTTTCCGGAAGTGCGTTGGATGGACGGACAAGGAAGTCCGGGACGTGAAAAACCGGAATGGGTTGCCAATGCAATTACTTACACCTCGTCTGACGTAGAACTTGGAAATGAGCTCCCCAAAGCTGTAGTTGAAGCAGCCTATTTGATAAATATTGCTTTGCTAAAAGGACATGAAATAGCCGGAGTGACGCTTTGTGCAAAAAATCATTTCGGTTCTATCCGCTATCCGCAGAAAGACCATGGAAAATACGTCAGTCAGTTGAACGGTACAAAAGGTGACTACAGCGCTTTTGTTGATCTTATGGGTTCTCCAAATCTGGGTGGAAAGACTTTACTTTATATTGTTGATGGACTATATGGTATGCAAACCAACGTAGGTAATCCACAGGAACATGACCGTTGGAAACGACTATTTAATGGAGAATGGAGCGCCAGTTATTTTATGTCGCAAGACCCGGTTGCTATCGAATCTGTTTGTCTGGATTTTCTGTATGCAGAATTTCAGGGCGAACTTGGTTACAGTGGTGCAAAGGCCTTTCCGAAAGGCTCAAGCCGTAACAGCGACAATTACTTAATTGAAGCTGCAAAAGGAAAGAATGCAAAACTGGGTCCATATATGCCTAACGGCGTTAAGATTGGCAGTCTGGGTGTTCATGAACATTGGAACAATGAAAATGATAAGAAGTACAGCCGGAATTTACATACAGGTAAGGGAATTGAATTGGTGACGGTACAATAGCTTCATTATTCATCCACACCATTGTCCTGTACACTTTTCTATGGGAATGTACTCAACTCTAGTTCTAATCCTGTCTATTTCCCGTAAATTTGCACAATTGAAACTAGAAAAAGACGAAAGAGAAAGAGTGTATATCGCAAGATAAACATATGCCCCCTATACAGTATACATACAGCACTGATAGTTCTTTCTTAATGCCGTATTTTTGTTCTCGGAAACAGATTTGAATCTGAACAATGAAGCTTTCGAACAACAAATCAAGAACGATAAATTATTATGATCAAAAAAACACGAAACCTCCTATTACTTTTACTCCTTGCATGTAATCTTCATGCACAACAAACCGAAATTAAATATCTTTCGGGGACAGACAGAGACCATACCATCACCTGGGATTTCTTTTGTACACATGGAATGAACAGCAATAAGTGGACAACCATTCAAGTACCATCGCAATGGGAACAACAGGGTTTTGGATCCTACAAATATGGGAATATAAATTTAGCTGCCAATGAGAGAGGGTTCTATAAATATAAGTTCTCTGTACCGCAACAGTGGAAGAATAAAAAAGTATATATCGTTTTTGAAGGTTCGATGACCGATACCGAAGTAAAGATAAACGGAACATTGGCCGGGCCCATTCATCAGGGTGCTTTTTATCAGTTTAAGTATGACATTAGCAAACTTGTTAGCCTGAAGAGCGATAACCTACTGGAAGTAAACGTAAGCAAAGAATCGACCAATGAAAGTGTAAACAGAGCCGAACGTATTTCCGACTATTGGGTTTTTGGAGGTATCTTCCGTCCGGTTTATCTGGAAGCACAACCCGAAACATTTATCAACCGTGTAGCTATTGATGCCAAAGCCAATGGTTCATTTTATATGGACGTGTTTGTAAATAATGCTGCGAAAAACACTATCGTTGAAGCTCAGATACAAACATTGGATGGTAAAAATGCAGGTAATTTGATTAGCAGCAACACCAAAGTAGATGCTGAGAAATATACGCTCAATGGAACCCTTACCAACCCAAAGCTTTGGAATCCTGAAGATCCCAATCGTTATCAGGTACTTGTCACATTAAAGCAAGGAAAGAAGATCGTTCATCAAACCACACAGAAGTTTGGGTTTAGAACTGTGGAGCTTAAAACTGCCGACGGTATCTATGTAAATGGAACAAAAATCATGTTTCGTGGTGTTTGTCGTCATACCTTTTCACCTTCCAGCGGACGCACCAGTAGCAAAGAGTTAGCTATCAAGGAAGTCAACCTAATGAAAGACATGAACATGAATGCAGTGCGCATGACGCATTATCCGCCCGATCAATACTTCCTTGATGTATGTGATTCGATGGGAATGTTTGTTCTTGATGAACTGGCAGGATGGCAAAAATACTACGATACCCCTACTGCCCGTCGACTGGTAAAAGAAACAGTGATCCGCGATGTAAATCATCCGTCTATCGTGTTGTGGGACAATGGAAATGAAGGAGGTTTTAATCCTGAAGTTCGTTCAGACTATGCTTTGTACGATCCACAGGGCAGAACAGTTATTGAACCATGGTCGAAAGTAAATGGTACCGACACTAAGCATTACCCTAAATACAATTATGTTTACAATGCACTGACCAAAGGTAATCTGGTTTATTTTCCTACCGAGTTTTTGCATGGATTGTATGATGGAGGACATGGAGCAGGACTGGATGATTACTGGAACTTAATGCTTTCCAGTAAACTTTCGGCTGGAGGTTTTCTTTGGGTATTTGCTGATGAAGGTATTGAGCGCAGAGATAAAAATGATTCGATAGATACACAGGGTAATTTAGCACCCGATGGCATTCTGGGACCAAACCTCGAAAAAGAAGGTAGCTTCTACACCATCAAAGAGATATGGTCGCCCGTGCATTTTAAACAAAGCACCTTACCAACCGACTTTACGGGTAATTTGAATGTAAATAATCGCTATTTATACAGCAATCTAAATCAATGTACCTTTACTTACGAGTTGGTGAAATTCAAACAAGTATTCTCTAAACCGAACATACAAAAGCTAACCGGAAACATTGAAGCACCGAATATTGCTGCCGGCGACAGTGGGCTGTTAAAACTCAACTTACCTGCCAACTGGAAAGAGTTTGACGCACTTTATGTTAGCGCTACTGATAATACTAACAGAGTACTTAATACCTGGTCGTGGAATATCAGTACTCCGGCTACTATGGCTGCACAATTGGTTTCGGAAAATAAAAACAAGGTGATAGTAACCGAACGTGATAGTTTATTGACACTGCAATCGGAAAACACAACCGTTACTTTCAATAAAAAAACCGGATTGATAGCTGAAGTAAAGAACAATGCTAAGACTTTGTCATTCAATAATGGTCCTCAGTTTGCAGGTTTCAAAACATCATTCAAAAAACTAACCCACCATGCTGTGCCCAATGGTTATGTGGTAGAATTGATGTACGATAGTATCTGTCATGCTAAATGGACTATGCTGCAAGGCGGCTGGATGCAATTGGATTACGATTATAATCCGACAGGTTCTTTCGACTTTACAGGTATTACGTTCTCCTACCCCGAAGCAGCAGTAAAAGGAGCTACTTTGATGGCGAACGGACCGTATCATGTATGGAAGAATCGTTTGAAAGGAACTCAGTTTGGTGTGTATGAAAAAGAATACAACAATACCATTACCGGACAAACATGGGTATATCCCGAGTTTAAAGGGTACTACTCCAACTTCTATGCAGTAGAGTTGCATACTAAAGAATTACCCATAACAATAGTATCCGCCACAAAGGACTTATATCTGCATCTCTTCACACCAGAAAAACCTGTTCAATCCAAAGGAGGAGTTCATCCACCTTTCCCAACAGGAAATATCTCGATATTGAATGGTATCAGTGGCATTGGAACTAAATTCTCCGAAGCAAACGAAGAAGGACCGCAAGGCAAGCAAAACGTTTGTACCGGAAGTACTTTTGTGGGTAGAGTATATTTTAAGTTTGGAGAGTAGATTGAGGATTAGCATTAAGAAAAGAAGAAACAATAAGAATATTATTGGTGTCGATACAATTTTTAAATAACCCATTAAATGCATCACAAACTGCATTTTATAATAATGTCGTCCGTCGGCTGACGGACTTATGTTTTCTTATTGTTGATTATTCTACCATAATTTCGTCCCTCCGGGACTTTTATATTAGCTGCAGAGCAGCGATAGTATGGTAGTCTGTTAGTTAGAATATAGATTCAAGCCCTGTAAGGGCGACATTATTCAAACTCGTTTTCTATCGAACAACAATATAAAGATCGAAGGAATCGCATAAATTAAACTCAGTGTCTCTCAGTGTTCTTAATAACTCAGTGGTAAAAACAGAAACATTAGCATAAAATCAAACAAATATGAAACAAGTCATCAAAACGTTCATTACGAACATTTCATTGGTAGTATTCAAACTCTGGAATAAATCCACCGCCTTTATAGTTGGACTCGGTGCTTTAATTTGGTTCTTAATACGTGTTATTCCAAAACCAAGCAGAGCCTCTTATCCATGTCAACAAGCAGCATTTCCTATTGCCAGTGCCTTTGTGGTATGGCTTACTGCTACTCTTTCGAGCATGTTTATTATTCGTAAATTCTCCAATGCGTTTGCAAAACATCGCATGGTTGTTTCTATTTGCGGTGGTCTTTCCATGATTGTACTGGTAGCTTGGTTCACAGTAATGCCTTTAGGCATAGTAAGTAGCTTTGCTGCTGGTGCTGCCGATACAACTTTTGTTCCTGCTGTAGGTTTCGACTGGAAGCCGGGAGCTTCTAACCAACCTATTGGTGTAGCACAAGGTATTTTCCCGGGACGTGTAGTAATGGCTCGTAATCCGGAAGCAACCAAATGGGCCGGCAACTGGAAAAAACAAGATGATCAATGGTGGTTAGACAAAAACACCGATACCCAAAAGGTAGGCGAGATACTATCTGCTACTTTGCAAAAGCTTACCGGTGCAAGCAAAGACAAAGATGCCTGGACGAAAATATTTACGTTTTACAATAAAACTACCCGCGGCTTAAGCAACCGCAATTATCAGGCTGGTGAAGTAGTGGCGATAAAAATCAATCTCAACAACAGTAGCGATAAGAAAACAGACAACCAAAGCGATGCCACTCCACAGTTAGTACTGGCTATGGTGCGTCAATTGGTGAATATTGCCAACGTGCCTCAAAACAATATCATCGTTTATGATGCTCGTCGTGCTATATATCCCGCTATGCTTACCACTGTATGGAAAGAGTTTAAAGATGTACGTTTTCTTCAGGAGAATGCACCAACAGCCGCACAACCAGCAAATGCAGCTTATGGCGATCATCACGGACTGGAAGCTGCCGATTGGGTAGAAGGAATTACCTATTCTGCCGGTAACTATAAAAATGCCAAACTGATGCCACGTCAAATTAAAGATGCTACCTATCTTATCAATATGGCCATGTTGAAACTTCACTCCTACCCTTACAACTATATGGAAGATGGCGATGAAGGACAAACAGCTATGACCATGACTGGTAAAAACCATGCAGGTTCTATCAAAGGTACTTCGGAACTTCATTCTATACTGAACACCAAGAAAGAAGGGAAGAAAAATGCTTATTCTCCGTTGGTCGATTTAGCTGCTTCGCCTAATTTGGGTGGAAAAACTATTTTGTATCTGTTAGATGGGTTGTATTGCGGACGTAAATGGCGCAGTTATCCACTTCACTTCCCTAATCCTCCTTTCAACAACAAAGTAGTGCCTTACGAAAACCCCGAATGGCCTGCATGTGTGTTGGCTTCCTTTGATGGTGTGGCTATTCAATCGGTAGGACTGGACATTATGTATGCTCAAAGTAAAAACAACAATGAAGCAAGCTATCATAATGTACCCCGAATCCTGTTGCGTGAAAATGCTGATGATTTTCTTCGCGAAATGGCAACTCCTCAAAGTTCACCTTCGGGCATTAAATATATGCAAGATGGAAAACAGATTAAGAGCCTTGGTGTATTTGAACATTGGCAAGATGATGCCGGCATGAAATACTCCCGCAACCTTGATCCTAAAAAAGGGAAAGGTATTGAGTTTATCTTTATTCCGTTGGGGAAAAAGTAAGCAATAAGTAAGCATTATAGATATGTTTTAAAATTTCGACCTCTCCCTAAATCCCTCTCCCGAGGAGAGGGACTTTGCCGAGTAAAAATCAACAATAGAATTTCTAAACATAAGATGCTGTGTCCCCTTTCTAAACTATTTTATTCTGCTGTCTTTCTCCTTTGGAGAAAGTACCCGTCAACCGACGGGGGATAGAGGTTGGAGAAAGGGTTAGGGATAGAGGTCAAGATTAGCAAAGATGATTCATAGATCCGAATTTAATAAACATATCCATAATAATTATCATTTACTTAAGCAAGTGGTACCCATGTGCGCAGAACTGCTTTTACAATGATTTTCAGAGAAAGAGTTCATCTCGCTGATGATAAGTAGGGTCTGTTGAAAAACTAGTTATTGCCACGGAGTGGCTAAATATGAATAACCCCCAGTGAAGCTTGCGGAACTGGGGGATAGAAATGACCCTAAATCCACAACCCCGAAGTGGGTTGAACATTAAGATAATATGTTGTTATTGAACCCTATTCAGGGTTCTTGTTTCCCTACTATACTTGTCCGCCGGCGGTTACCGGCGGTTATTCACATTAAATCCTTTCAGGATTTTTGATTTTTAAAAAAAACTAGTGCACGAGAAACGAACATTTATAGTCAATAAGCTTGCACATAAATTTAAAAATATGACATTATTCTATTGTAAACCAAAAGTATCATAGTTTTTCAGCACACCCTAAATACAATCAAAATCTATATTTATGACCACAAAATCGTTCTTTTCGTTCTTTAATTCTCACATGCTAATAGGATGCATACTTTCTGCATTTACTCTTGGTTTTAGCCAAAAAACAGTGGCGCAAACTCCTGCAACCCCGGTAGTGAAACCCTGTGCTCCTGCCGTATTGCCCGGTAATGGGTTATCACGCTTCGATTTCTTTTATGCAGGCGAAGGGATAAAAGAAAATATGTACATAGTACGCAAAGGTAAAATTGCTTGGTCGTACACACATACGGCTACCGGCGAGATAAGTGATGCTATGATGCTTTCGAACGGAAACATTTTGTTTGCTCACCAACGTGGTATTACCGAGATAACTCAAAATAAAAAGGTAGTGTGGAACTATGATGCTCCTGAAAACACAGAGATACATACTGCACAGGCCATTGGTAAAAATCATGTGTTGTTTTTGCAAAATGGCAATCCTGCAAAACTGATTGTTATCAACAAAGTATCGGGCAAGATTGTAAAAGAGTTCAATCTTCCCGTAGGCAACCCTAAAGGCACTCACGGACATTTCCGTCACGCCCGCCTTACAGCCAAAGGAACTATTCTGGTGGCACACATGGATATGGGCAAAGTATGTGAGTACGATGCTGATGGTAAAACACTTCAAACAATAGATGCTCCTGGAGTATGGGCGGTAGAAGCACTTAAAAACGGAAACATGCTTATTACCACCAAAACGAAAGTGATGGAGCTAACGGCTAAAGCAGAACCGGTATGGGAATATGCATTGCAAAACATCCCCGACTATCTTATAAATTCTCCTCAGGTAGCCATTCGGTTGGCCAATGGAAATACCATTATCAACAACTGGTTTAATCAATGGAGTGGCGACGGTAAAGTAGACAACAATAATCAACCCCTACAGGCTATTGAAGTCACTGCCGATAAAAAGATTGTTTGGGCATTGCGCTCGTGGAACGAACCTGCAGATTTAGGACCTTCTACCATTATCATTCCACTTAACGAAGCACGTACTACCGAGAAAGTATTCTTTGGAGATATTCATTAAGCAGGATATCATTCTTTAATGCATAGCCGCATTGTTACCTAAAAAAATATCGATAGATAGTATCTTTTGCGAACTTCAAAAACAATTTACCACAAAAGGGACGTAAAAGCAGCTAATGAAAATTTTAAACCATTTATAGTCTGCCTTATTGAGAAAACAAGAGCTACGTTTTTATTTCATAAAGACGTAGCTTTTGTACCTTTTGTGGTATTTTCTTTTGATTTGTTTGTGAATCACAGTCAGGCAATCCGTAGTCCCTTTCCATTAAACAGTACCCCATCGCCTCACCAACTTTAGGCTATTATCGATAAAATTAGCTAGCCGCATATCCTTTTTAACTCCCTCCGTTACAATAAATAACACTAAAGCCAATCTATAATGCAACAGCCCTCTTATTTAGGCATAAACAACTGACAATAAGAGTATTTTGCGGTCAACTCAGATAGTTCCCCCAGCGTTTCCTTATACATTTTCATTTCATCGTTATACATTATAGCTTTGTCGTTATACATTATAGCTTTGTCGTTATACATTGTAGGTTTGTCGTTGTATAACGACAAAACGTTGTTATACATTGTAGCTTTGTCGTTGTGTAACGACAAATCATCGTAGTGGCTTGACGGTTTGTCATTGTGTAACGACAAATCGTCGTTATACAACGTAGCTTTGTCGTAGTGTAACGACAAAACGTCGTTGTGCTTTGACGGTTTGAAAATGTTATGCGTTAGCCCATTTTTATGTGTTATCATTCCTTTACTTCTATCCATCAGCTTACCCTTACTATTGCGCATTTCTAATGCCCACTACCCCACTTTTCTACATCCAAGATAACAGATATGCTCTATATGAGCAGCTGCAAAAAGTAAAAAAAAGATAAAGCTTGGTACCGATCCTTCACGCGTGTACAGCGATATCATTACCAGCTATATTCTTTAAGCTGCATGGGAGAGATACAGTGCTTTTCTACCGATAGTGATACAGAGCACTCCTCTCCTACTTGTACTAAAACCGTGCAGACCGCGAGGTCTGTACGGTTTTTTTTATTCACGGAAACCCCCGTCAATAAAGGGTTCGTTATATTTGTTTAAAAAAAATTATATATATTGTTGGTGGCGTTAAAAAGAGTTCGTAAATTTGGAGTGTAAAAAATGTGAAAGATAATTGCAATTGATTATAAAGTGGGGAAATGGATAGTAGAGTTGAATTTAGATACATGTTGGCAGCAAGTCAAAAAAAACAGTAGCAGAATTGATCAATATAAAGCATAAAATAAAGATTAACAAATTGTTAATCTTGTAAAATAAATACATGTTAGATCAAACAGATTTAATTTTGTATTTTGTTAGTTATCAATATAAGTAATAATTTAAAAAAGGAGGTAAATTTATGAATTACTCAAAACCAGAAATTTTAGCGCAAAGTAAAATTTTGATGGCTCAATGCACACCAAATAGCAAGCCAAGTGGAAGACCTTGTAATCCACCCAGACCAAGTGGACGCTAATTAAAAACATTTCAGGTGACGTATAAAAAACGTCACCTGAATAATGAAAAAAAGGAGATTCAATATGTATTTCAAGCTAAAATCGAATATATTATTTCGGAACTATGGATCATTCGGTTATTTGACAGATAACCGAAACTTTGGATATAAACAAACGAATGAAGATGATAGCTACATAGGCGATAAAATCGTATCAGAAAGTGGAGCATTATTTATTTCAGTATTGACTAAGAAACCTCAATTAATCGGTAAGTTAGTTGAACAAATAATGCCTCACTTTAGTGATGTTGATGTAAATACAATAACCACTGATACATTAGAATTTTATAACATTCTCGAAGGAGAAGGTTTTATTGTTTCCGGAAGAACAAGTGAAGAGTGCAGCTCCAATGATGTGAGGTTTTCTTATAAAACTATAGAACCTCAAACTGTTCAAACAACATCTTTAGATAACAATTTCTTACCGGAGAAGTCAACACAAGATTTTCTGGAAGAGTATTTTAAAGGTAAACCACAACTCAGCAATTTACATATAGAGATTGCGAGTATTTGTAATGAAAGATGTGTACATTGCTACATTCCTCATGATCATAAGATAAGTTACATGCATCCAGACTTATTTTATAATATACTACAGCAATGTTATGACATGAAACTATTGCATATCAACATTAGCGGTGGTGAACCAATGCTTCATAAAAGTTTTATTAATTTTTTGAGAAAATGCAGAGAGTATGATTTTTCTGTAAATATACTTAGCAATCTGACTTTATTGACAGAAGATATTTTGAATGAAATGAAATCTAATCCTCTGCTCGGTGTTCAGGTTTCTGTTTATTCAATGAATGATGCAATTCATGATGAGATTACTCAAGTGAAAGGAAGTTTAAAAAAGACAATCAACTCAATCCTAAAGCTCGTTGATAATAACATTCCTGTACAGATTAGTTGCCCTGTGATGAAACAAAACAAAAATAGCTTTTCAGAAGTCAAGAACTGGGCACAAAACTATAAAATACAGGTTGGAGACGATTACGGAATCATAGCAAGCTACAATCATAATACTCAGAATTTAAATTGTAGATTATCGATTGACGAGATTGAAGTTTTACTTAAAGATAAGATTGAAAATGATTTAAACTATGTTGAAAAATTGAAAATTGAAGCTGAAAAGAAAAAATATTCAACTGCTGATGATTTTGTTTGTAGCGTTTGTCATTCTTCTATTTGCATAGCCGACAATGGAAATGCATATCCTTGTGCTGGTTGGCAAGACTATATAGTGGGAAATGTCAATGAAATATCACTTAAAGATATTTGGGAAAACTCTGAAAGAGTAGAACATTTGAGAAATCTTCGAAAAAAAGACTTTCCAAAATGTATTCAATGCCCTGACAAAAATTATTGTACAATATGTATGGTTCGAAATGCAAATGAAGATGCGCATGGAGATCCCATGGTTGTAAATAAATTTTTCTGCGATTTAGCCAGATTAGATAGACTACTTGCAGAAAAATAATAATTTCGAAAATAGAGTATAACTAACTCAATATTCGCTTAAAGTAGTTTCTTTATTGTTTTAATTTAAATATCACGCTTATGCCACAGATTCCGAATAATCTAACTAAAGAACTTCAAAACTATGATATTAATCAACAATATGATGATATAATATCATTGCTTACAGATGCTTTTATTGAAGAAGATGTAAATAAAACATACAATCAAGATTTATATATATGGAGAGGAAACACATGGTATAATAAAAAAGAATATGACAAAGCTATTGTGGACTACAACAAAGTATTGAATTTAAATAGTGATTCTGCAGCTGCACTTTATAATAGAGGATTTGCTTGGATTGCGAAGAAAGAATATAACAAAGCTCTGAAAGATTACGATAAAGTGATAACCCTATATCCAGATGATTATGCTATAGTTTACTTAAATCGAGCTGCTATACGCAGAATTAATAAAGAATATGATGAAGCTATTAAGGATTACGATGAAGCAATTCGAATTGCCCCTGATTATGCTAATGCATATTATAATAGAGGTTTGTCAGAGAAAGAAAAAAATGGCAACATAGAGAAGAGCAAAAGTGATTTTGAACAATATATAAATCTTACTCAAGGAGATAATGATAAATGGACTAAATACGCAAATTATTATATTGAAGAACTTGAAGAAAGAATTAATGATAAAGAACTTAATCTGATAGTAAATTATATATTTGACATTAGGAGAAAATTACTAATAAACGATGAGAGTATAACTCATTATTCAAGTTTATCAGCAGTAAAGTGTTTATTAATGGATAAAAGTAAGTTTAGATTGTCAGAAGGCAATCTTATGAATGATCCATCTGAGGGGGTTGAATTACTAAAATACTTGGGGTGCAAATTTCCAATCACTAATAACGAAAATTCAGAAAGTGAGATTTATTTCCCAAAACCATTCATTGGGAGTTTTGTCACGAAAGACAAAAACGATGATTTAAATATGTGGAGATTTTATGGAAAAGAAAATGGAACAGAAGCAAAAGGTTGTGCGATTACATTAAAGATGACAGAATTCATTAATGATATTAGAAATTCAATGGCACAAAATGAAGAAGATATATTAAAGCATAAAAGTGACATTAACTTTTACAGAGTAGCTTATATAGAAAAAGAATCGAAGAAATTTTTTATCCCAAATTTAAATGAAGAAATAACAACAGAAATAAATGAATTGATTATTAAACTGAAAGAACAAGTATGTAATTACTCTGGAACAAATTTATTTTCAGTTGAAAAATATTTGAATACTATTGCATTTTTATTTAAAAGAGATGATTATGAAAATGAAAATGAAGTAAGATTGGTTGTACAAGGAGTCGAATTCAAAAAAAATTATGATCAGAATGTAACTCCGCCAAAAGTCTATATTGAGCTGGAAACAATTGATAAAATAGTTGAACAAATTACATTGGGACCAAAAGTAGATAAAGCGAGTGAATGGGCAAGTGCTTTCCATTATTCTTTTGAGGGAAATGCACCAAAAATAGTTTTATCACACTTGCCGTATAAATAACATAAAATCAAGTCCACTGACTTGCTCTGCCCCTGTTAAGCGTAGCGTTCCTTATTTGGCATAATTACAGAAAAGATAAAAAGAGTTTACGTAGGGACAGGTCGCGACCTGTCTCTGTATAGCGCAAGTTTAGCGAAGCGTAACTTGTGCTGAAAATTAATCAGTCTATTGACTGATAACAGAAGTTGAAAACTTCTATATTGTCAGTCCAAGTCTCCGCTACGCTCAGACTTGAACTAACCAGTGAGTAAGAATTTGTAAACCTGGAGAAAGAAAAGCAGGAGTTTTTCTTATAGCTCTAGAAAGCGGAACGCTTCACCAAACGGTAAGCAAACAAAAATGAAGAATGGGAAAAGTAATATTCATAATTCTAATAATCATATTATCTGGGTGTAATCGTAAAGGTTGTATTGACGGCAATTGTGAAAATGGTTATGGTACATTTCTATATTCAAATGGAGGAACAGTGAAAGGACATTGGTCGAATGGTGAATTAAATGGTTATGGAGTCATGGTTTTTGGAAAAGGTGATTATGAAGGAGATATTTATAGAGGTAATTTCATTAATGGATTCTCAAATGGAAAAGGTTCATATTACTTCTCGAAAATTGATGCAACATTAATTGGCAAGTTTGAAAAATTTAAAATTGAAGGGCGTTGTAAAGTTTACTTTGGGAAAAACTCATTGTGGAAAGGAACGTTCATAGGAAATTGGAAAAATGGTTATTGTAAGGAGTGGGTGGATTATTTGAAATTCACAAAAAGTGGAGAAGAATATATCGAAAAACCGGGAGCATTCTTTGATTCGATAATGCGTTACAACATATACAATGATTTTCATCGATTTATAATTCCTTTAAAAAGAATTTATAAAAAAAACTTAGCAAAGGAAAATATTAGCTATGAGGAAATGGCTGTGCTATTTGACTCACTTCATATGATGCAAAAGAAAGTAAATTATTCATTAGCAAGAATAAAATCTTTCCGGGAATTTGATAAGAATATACCTTTAAAAAAAGCTACATATGATTATTTCTACACATTCAAATGTTGTTTGTACAACGAAATTCCGAATTTATATATGATAATTCAGCGAGAACCAAGTAAACTCAAACCAGAAATAATTCATGAACACATGCAACCATTAGTTGACAGAATAAAGGTTAAAACAGAACTTTGGACAAAAACTCAAGATGATTTTCTCGAAAAATACAAATTAAACTAAAACAATTATAATATGAAGAAAATACTTTTTATTATACTTAGTTGCTTACTTGCTGGTTGTTCAATAAAGCATTTAACGTATAGCAATGACGGCAAACAACACGTATTTCTATTAAGAGACAATGATGTTTCAAAACTTCATCTGGTTGATTCAGTAAAAAGTGCTTATAAAATAGGAACTATAATAAATTCTCCGTTAATTGCTATTGATGGAATTGTCTTTCAATACAATAAAGATCAAGATACTATTTACCTACCAATTAAGAAGCTAGACATTAGTGCTATTGAGTTTCTAGACAAGAATAGTAGCCCAGTTATTTATGGAAAGAATGAAACTAACGGAGCAATTATAATCAATACTGTATCTTTAAAATAAATATCAGCCCCTATTGAGTGTAGCGTATATTGTTTGTCATAGTTACAGAAAAGAAGAAAAGAGTTTGTGTAACAGGTCGTAGTAGTTGTCTGAACTTGGATGAAGCAGATACATCAGATTAAGAACAGATACTCTGAAATCTGATACATCCTTTTATCTGATATAATCGTGGTTCAGACAAATGCACCCCAAACCCCTTGTTGAAAACGAGGGTGAGGAAGTTATAGATACGTGCCAATACAAAGGAAAGATAAGATCGTTTTATTTATAAAGAACAATTATGATAACAAACTGGAATAGCGTAGCATGGATATTCGATTATTTTAGTGCGTACAGTGTGATTTATATTCAGGAAGCTACTTTGGATGACTGGGAAAAAATAATAACACTGCTGAATGAAAAGGATAGTTTAGTATTTGAAAGATCTCGTCATGATGAATTTGAGCCTTATAAAACAACCAATCAAATTGATCGGGAATTTATATTTCAATCGTTCAGTAATCATTCTGAAACAGATGATTGCGCAGAGGCTCATTTTAATTTGAATGGGTTAGAAATCCGCTGCTTTTTTGAATTTAAAGATCAGATTGAGTTAAGTTTTAAATCGGGCTTTGTCAAATCGATGGATGATTATAAGAACGTGGAAGAATTAATGGTAAAACTCAGCACGTTATTAAATAGGATGGTTACTCTGGCATATGATGGACAAGCTATATTTCCATTAATTAAAGTGGATGTAACAAGAGGAATAATTGAAGTCGTGGATGAAAAAAAATATGATAACAGATATTATTCATTAAAATATAGGATTCACTCTCTCTATTCGACGTTTTTGAGAATACTGTTTCCTGAAAAATATAGAATTATGTTGGATAAGATACATGAAGATATGTATTTATCAAAGAAAATAAAAGATAATGAATGGTAAGTGTTATGTCTACGCCAGGCTCAGACTTAAACTAATCAGTGGGGAAGAATTTATAAACTTGGAGGAAGAAAGTTAGCGACCACTGCAAAAAAAATAAGGCAACTAAAATCAAAACTAATGATTGTATCAATAACTAAAATAGAGTTGATTTCTTATTCAAAGCTTATTGCCTTTTTTGATTTTAATAGGCAAATTATAAATGAGTTGAAACAATCAAAGTGCAAGAAATTCAAATTAACCGGCAGCTGGAATTTGAAACATTGGTACACAATGACCTTATGGGTAAATGAAAATGATATTGACGACTTTTACAGTAATGGGACTCACTTAAAAGCGATGAAGCAATCTAAAACATTTTCTTCTAGAATTCAATCCAGACGAATTGATAAGGACGAATTGATAAGTTGGGGAAAAGCAAAAAAACTATTTAATAATAATTAATCATATATATATCCCTGTTGAGTGTAGCAACTAAAAATATCATATCCTTATTCTATAAAACAAATGAATACAAACAGAGCTCTGAAAATAACTGAAAGACTTCGTACAGCCTTATATATCCTCTTACCTATATCTATTATTGATGGTTTCTTTGGTAAAAGACTATTTGGAGAAAACTATTGGTTGATTCAAATACCAATAAATATTTTAATGCTTGCCGTATGTATTGGACTGTTTTACTTCCAAAGAAAAGCTAAGAAATAAAAAGATTGAAGTTGTTTAACTCTTACAGGTGTATGACAAGTTATGAAGGGACTTAACAGTGCAATCCGAGATGATACACATTTAATCAGATGTGTTGACAAAGCAATTATAAACACTACTCAACTATAGAAGTTATTTATAGGAGACGATACATACTACAAATTACTAGAACTGAATACAACAAAGGCATTAATTGACGATACATTAAATCAGGGTCATGAAAAAACACTCCACATTTTTAATTACATTATTCATACTGCTTTGTACAGCCGTGCAAAGTAAGGCACAAGACCTTCAACAAATCACACTCACTGTTGCTACTACAGGCATGAGCTATTTTAGTGTAAATGCAACGGATAGTAAAGAATTTCTGGTAAACTGGGGAGATGGGGCTATCGACATGTATAAGGGTAAAGGAGTTGCATGGAACACTGAAGTAAGTTGCAATCATACCTATGCATCTAAATCTACTTTCACAGTTACTGTTACCAGCAAAACTGCCGACTGTGATTTAAGCGCTTTCAATTTCTATTCGAACGATTTGACTCAGATGGATGTGAGCAAGGCAACCAAACTACTTAAACTGTATTGTATTGGCAATAAACTCACCAGCTTAGATCTGACAAACAATACTGCCTTAACTGAGTTGCACTGCGGTGGCAATGAAATTGCTGTATTAGATGTTAGTAAAAATGCTACATTACAAGTATTGGAATGTCCGGCCAATAAACTCAAAACATTAGATGTAAAGAACAATGCAAATTTATATGCTTTGGACTGTCATGATAATTATGTGACTGATTTGAAAGTAACACGTTCTACCTTGAATGGTCTTCAATGCTATAATAACAGCTTAAGCTTACAATCGCTATATGATTTATCAGTAGCCTATAATGGATATGCAAACCTGGGTGCTCAGCAGATAGATACTGTTTATCAAAAGACAGCGGGAGAGCAAGTAGACCTTACTAAATATTTACTAACAACCGGTACAAATACAATAACGGTTGTGATAAACGGAAGAACAGCAGTAAAAGGTACAGACTATACCGAAACAGCGGGTAAGGTTACTTTTCTATCGAAAGGAACCTTTGAAGTGAGTATTAGCAACAATTTAATTCTGAGTACACTTGCTACTAACATTCCCCCTAGACTAGTCGTTAATGTGTTGGTAGAGCCTGCACCTAAGGTACTCTCATTAGACATTGATGTTATCAACGGTCTATACAAACCTTTTGAAAGAATAATAGCATTTGCAGCTACACCAAATTCAAAGATCATTGTCGACTGGGGCGACAGTATAAGTAATACATACACCGGCCCAATGAATGGGTCGGTAGTAAATTATACTAAAACATATACTAAACCGGGCACTTATAAAGTAAAGATCACTTCGGTCGGTGATATCAGTTCGTTGTATTGTTCGGGACTTAGAATCAAAACAATGGATTTAAGTCAATGCCCGGCAATGAAAGAAATATATTGTTCAAACAATTTATTTACGTCTATCGATTTAAGTGCTTGTTTGTCATTAACCCGCTTTAGCTGTCCTTATAACTTACTCACGACATTAGACGTTAGCAAGAATACCTTGTTGAGAAACCTGGATGTTTCGAATGGCACATTGCATTCTATCGATTTATCCAATAATCTCAAACTTGATAGTGTGTACTTATATAATAACGCCATACCGCTGAATGAGCTCTATACTATCTCTAAAATAACAAAAAGTCTGGCTGTAAACAATCTTGGTACACAAACTCTGGAAACAGTTGTTGTTACCGGAAATACAGCAATCGATTTAACCAGCCTGGCTACAATAGGATCTACACCCACTGTTTTTACTGTAGTGAAAGATACTACGGCTGCAGGCAATAAAGTTGCTGCATTCGAAAGACAAAACATACCAACTGCTGTAAATTCGGATTATACGCTTGAAAATGGAAAACTAACCCTTATAACCAATGGAACATATAGGGTAACAATGACCAATGAATCGGTTGTATCAAATGGAACTACAAAAGCTTCGGTAAAAGCATCGTATACAAAAACATCAACCACGGCAATAAATGATCTTTCATCAAAGAACCTGAAAATATATCCGAACCCCACTAAAAACATCATTAATATAGAAACCGAAAACAGTACTATGCCTATTGTAAAGATAATTAGCATTCAGGGAAATATTATATTACAAACACAAAGCAACAATATAGATTTATCTCCCTACGAAAAAGGCATTTATCTTCTGCAAGTAAATGGAAAGACTTTTAAAGTAACAAAAAACTAAATTGAGAGCCTCTTTAGAAATTTAGGGCAGCTGATAAAAAAAATTAAAACACACGAACCTACAATTCAATACAAATGATACAAAAAGGGAAATCAATAAAATTCTATATCCTATTTTTTCTTGGTATGTTTGCAGTTATCTATTTATTAAAATATGCTGCTAACTCTCGTGACCTTACGGCCGAACACTTTGTTGATGGTTTTCTTAATACATTATTTCTTTTTATCACTCTTACTTACAGCTATTACCTATCCGATAGAAGAAGTACATTAACCAAGGAAGAATTTAAAGCAGTACGGAAGAAATCAATGCTCATCGTATTCTTCTCTGCATGTACAATAGCATCAGGAGTAAGTATAATAGGAAAGACACTGTTACATACTGAAATAAAGTGGATGAAACTTATAGAAATCAGCTTGGGGCTTTCGGCAATTAGCATTCTCCTTGCTATTATAATGACGAAACTTGTTCCGATTAAGATTACACCCCAAACCCCTAAAGGGGCTTAAGAGTGATATTCGAGAAGATTTACACTTGATAAAATGTTGTTGATAGACTTGATAGTATTACAAACGCAACTCATCTATAAGAAGCTCTTGTAGGAGACAGTAGTAGCTTCAAGTCCCTTTAGGGATTTAGGGCGGTTAAAGAGAATAAAAACTACTAGCCCTCTTAAGTGTAGCGTGTATTATTTGTCATAGTTACATAAAAGATAAAAAGAATTTGTGTAGGGACAGGTCGCAGTAGTTGTCTGAACTTGGATGAAGCAGATACATCAGATGAAGAACAGATACTCTGAAATCTGATACATCCTTTAATCTGATATAATCGTGGTTCAGACAAATGCACCCCAAACCTCCGTCAGTAGACGGATAAACTCTAAAGGGGCTTAAGAGTGGTTTTCAAGATGATTTACATTTAATCAAGTGTGTCTACCCCTAAATCCCCTGAAGGGGACTTAAGAGTGCAATCCAAGAAGATATACACTTAATCAAAGGTGTTGATAAAGACAAAAGTAGAACAACTATTAATCTTCTATAGAAATAGCTTGTAGGAGACGGTAGTAACTACAAGTCTCCGTCAGCTGACGGAGATTTAGGGGTGGATGAAAAAAGAAGTATGATTATGCAACGAACAGAACTACCCAATATGTTTTATGGTGCAAAGCGGACCATATTTCAGAATGCAGCTTTGTTATGCAAGAACATGACATTACCAGAGAAACGACTTTGGGAGCGCTTATGCAAAAATCAACTTGGAGTACGTTTCAAAGCACAACATCCTATTGATATTTTTATTGCTGACTTTTATTGTCATCCACATCGGTTAGTGATAGAAATAGATGGCAAAATACATTTATCTCAAAAAGATTATGATGAAGGTCGTACTGCAGAGTTAGAGCGTTTCGATCTAACGATAATCAGATTCACTAATGAAGAAGTACTACATGATAATGTAGTTGAAAAGCTTAGAATGTATCTAAAACAAAATCCACCCCAAACCCCTGAAGGGGCTTAAGAGTGCAATCCGAGAAGATATACACTTATTCAAACAAGTTAATAAAGGTGAAGATATTTATAAATGCTACTCTTCTATAGAATCACTTGTAGGAGACGGTACTAACTACAAGTCCCTTTAGGGATTTAGGGCGGATGAAAGAGCATAAGAATAAACATAAGAACCCCAAACCCCTAAAGGGGCTTAAGAGTGGTTTTCAAGATGATATACATTTTATTAAATGCGTTGACAAAGACAAACTAATTTATAAATGCTACTCTTCTACAGAAATCATCTGTAGGAGACGGTTGTAACTACAAGTCCGTCAGCTGACGGAGAACAAGAGTGGTTTTCGAGAAGATTTACACTTAATTAAATCTGCTGATAAAAGCGATAGTATTACAGACGTAACTCATCTATAGGAAGTGCATGTAGGAGACAGTTGTAGCTTCAAGTCCCTTTAGGGATTTAGGGCGGTTAAATAATGTTGATAAAGACAAAGGAATTTACAAACGCTACTCATCTATAGAAAACACATGTATGAGACAGTAGTAACTTCAAAAGCCCCTTCAGGGGTTTGGGGTTTTTATGGGGTTCTTATTAAACAAACAATCATGAAACGATTATCATTACTATCAATAGCACTACTTATCGCAGGCTTATCTTTTGGGCAAACACTAAAGATTCAGTCGGGTGTTTCTATCTCTACTATCGACATGCAAACAAGTGGAAGCTCAACCAATCTGACGAAAGAAAACAAAAGACTGGTAGCTTATTCTTTTTTTGTAGGCATGGACTATTTACAACATAAGAATTTCAATCTGTCGAGCAATATAGGTGTGTTACGTAAAGGAGGACAATCGATGCTTTATACCAACTGGGGATATGGCGAAGGAATAAGTGCATCATTGGATTACCTGTCATTAAACACTACCTGCGATTTTCAGTTTCCTATCGAAGACAAAATAACTCCATTTATAAGTTTCGGACCGCGGGTGGATGTACTATTGAATCCTATCAGTGAATACAACAGCTTAAATTATGGTCTGCTGTTTGGTGGTGGTCTTAAATACGATATAAACAAAAAGTTACAGTTAGGACTTCGCGCCGATTACTATTTGAATTTTAAAGACATTAGCAAAACAGGACAAGCCCGAACCGTAAGCGACAAAACATTTACAACGAATCTGGTACTGGGATACAGACTTTAATGAAAAATATGCTATTATACAAAAGAACCTACAAACAAAACAAATCTGTGATTACAAAAAAGAGAATAATACAATACAGCTTAGTGTTGTTGGTAGCACTACAAAGCTGTGCTTCGGTAGATAAATACAATGCACAAATCAATACGCCCAGAAGAGTGCAGGATCTAAAGTCGGATATTGACTATATACAGCACAAGCTACAAAAACGCCATCCCGACCTGTACCATTACATTAGCAAAAAAGAGCTCGACTATAAGTTCGATAGTTTGCGTTCATCTATTACTACTCCCCTTACAAGTAATGATTTCTATTTCAGACTTAGTCCGGTAATAGCTTCCATCCGACAAGGACATACTCAAATAAATCCTCTTACAAAAAAACTAAAGTCGGCCGAAAAGAAGAAAGTAAGTACAAAAGGTACAACTCCTCTTTCGTTGTTCGACTTCGAATTATTTGACAACAAGCTCTATATTACAAAGAACTATTCGAAAGATTCCAGCATATGTGCGGGAACAGAAGTTCTTGCAGTCAACGGTGCAAAACCTGCCGAACTATTGAATAAATACAAACCTAGCTTTACTTCTGATGGATTTAATACTACATTTATAAACTACAGACTGGCCAAAGGATTTCCTCGTTACTTTTATAATGAAAACGGCCTAATGGATAGCATTAGTTGTGAACTAAAATACAACGATAGTATCCGTACCCTGGTGTTGAGAAAACCGGAAAAGGCTACACCTCCGACTATAAAAAAAACGAAAGAACAAACTGCTGCAGCTAAAAAATTGCAGCAAGAAGAAAGCAAGAGAAAAAGATTGTATGGCTATGATGCTTTGAAACGAACCTATAGCAAACAGCTTAGCTTCTCTACAAAAGACAGTAGTATAGCAGTACTGAAAATTGCTGATTTTGTAAAAGGCAACTACCGAAAGTTTTATAAAAACAGCTTTCGTAAGTTGGATAGTTTGAAAATACAAACATTGGTAATAGATCTGCGAAACAATACCGGTGGAGCATTGCGCGATGTAAGTAATTTATATTCTTATCTTGCCGATAGTAGTTTCCGGTTTGTCACTAAATCGGAAGTAAGTTCTAAAACAAGTCTTTGGCACACTGTTTCCTTCAAAAACATCCCTTTGTGGCAACAAGCCGCACAAACTATTTTTATACCTTTTATTATTGGAGCAGATGTTTATTCGTTTTTAGCCACCACTAAAGGAAAGGATGGTAAATATCGTTTCCCTTTTCCCGAATCCAAATTAGCTCATCCAAAGGCCGGACAATTTAAAGGAAAAGTATATGTACTTATTAATGGTGGAAGTTTCTCTGCTTCCAGTTTGCTGTCCTCTAATCTTCAAGGATCAAGAAGAGCAACGTTTATCGGACAAGAAACAGGTGGAGCCTATAATGGATGTGTGGCAGGCATAATGCCTGTACTTACACTCCCTACATCTAAACTAACTGTTCGGTTTGGATTATTGGTTTGCCAGTCTCCTTTTCAATCTAAAACCGATGGACATGGTATACTTCCCGATAAAGAAATAACCCCTACTGTACAAGACAGAATAAATGGAATTGACCCCGAACTGGACTGGATTTTAAAAGAAGAGAAAGCTTTAATAAAAACAAACGAGCCGAACAAATGAAGCATATACTACAGCCATCTGTAGCACATGCTCCATTTACTCCTTTTATCGTTAAACTATCGGCCCCATTGAAGAAAAGCCATATCACCTCAAAAAGATATATCCTTCTTACTAGTTTCCTGACAATAAGACACATCGGCATTTCATCCCGATAAATGGCTACTTTTCACTCAAAAATAAATACTTCAATTCAGAAATCTAATGATAAATTAGTATATATTTGCAATACTGTTTGTTTGATTGCATTGACTAATTCAGAGTACCTATAAGGAGACTCTTCCTACCTGACTATAAGCTTACTGGAATACATATATTCCAACACCTCATCTTCTCTCTTACCTGTGAGGCACTATACTTATACAAACAAACCGAATATTTATAAAAATTTGATACCCGCTTCTTTAAGTGATCTATCAAAATTACAACAAGCCAATATATGCAATTTATCAACACTATCTACGGAAAAATTCTGGTTTACATTATTTCTGTAGGAATTATTTTTGCAGTACTCTTCGTTCTTCTCTTCCAATACAAATCAAAGTCAGAAAAACAGGTTATCGAAATATCTCAAAAGCAATTTGAGCGCGAGGTGAATTATTTGTTTGAGTTAAGTAGCGCACCAATGATTGAAACCACCTACGATTACTCCTATTGGGACGATCTGGTTTCGGCTATAAATAAACGTGATGTAAAGTGGATAAAAAATAATATCACCTTAACCAACTCGTTTAACTACGAGTATATTTGTGTTTACGACAAAGACTTTAATCTATTGTGTGATTTATCGAGCTTTCGTAAAAAACAAGAGTATTACATTCCTAAAGACACTTTAGAAAGCATTGAGAAACATAAAAACACTCACTTCTTTTCTAACTCTTCAGGAGGATTAATGGAAATATCCTTCACATCCATTCACCCAACCAATGATCCTAAACACAATAAAACTTTACCAACAGGTTATTTAGTTGTGGGACGGAGACTGAATCTAAGCTATTTAAACAAAATGGCGGAGGTATTTGGATCAAAAGTGAATCTGAATAATACTAAAAACGACCCTATAAAAGGAGATGAAATAATTTCCTCATATATTCCACTTTACAATTGGGATGGAACATATGTTTCCTGCTTAACCTTCCATAGAATACTGCATCACAATTTCAGAACTACCAGAATATTAAGTTATTTCATCTTCTTCTCCATTCTACTAACACTACTTATCTCGATTTACTTTGTTCGTAAGCATATACTCAAGCCGATTAAATTAACAACAGATATTCTTGAATCTGAAAACCGAAACTCTATCAGTTTGCTTAAACAATATCCGAATGAATTTGGACGCATTGGAGAGCTATTCGAAAGGTTTGTAGATCAAAAAGTTGAACTCAGAGCAGCCAAAGAAAAGTCGCAGGAAAGTGATCGGTTAAAGTCTGCCTTTCTGGCCAATATGAGCCACGAAATAAGAACTCCCATGAATGGGATACTGGGGTTTGCCGAATTACTGAAACGGCCTAATCTGACAGGAAAAGAACAGAAACAATATCTTAGTATAATAGAAACAAGTGGTGCCAGAATGCTCAACATTGTAAATAATATTGTAGATATATCCAAAATAGAATCGGGGATAATCGAGGTCAACAATAAAGTTACCAATATCAATGAACAAATTGAATTTCTATCTTCATTCTTTGCTCCTGAAATAGAGAACAAAGGGCTACGATTGGTGTACAGTAAAACATTGCCTAATGACAAGGCCTATATTAAAACAGATGCTGAAAAACTGTATGGCATATTGACAAATTTATTGAAAAATGCCATCAAACACACCTACAAAGGAGCAATAGAAATTGGCTATCATGTAAAATCTGATGACAATCAAAATCTCCTGGAGTTTTTTGTAACCGACAGTGGTAACGGAATTCCTGAGGATAGATTGAATATAATATTCGATCGGTTTATGCAAGCAGATATATCGAATAAAACTTCTTATCAGGGTGCCGGTCTCGGTTTATCCATTTCGAAAGCTTACGTAGAAATGCTTGGTGGAACTATTTGGGTAGAAAGCGAACATGGCATTGGAAGTACTTTCCGCTTTACGATTCCTTATAATAAAGCGGAAGCAGAAGCCAGAACTGAACAACCAGTTTTACCTGAAAGTAAAGAAAAATCAATAGCCAGACTTAAGGTATTAATAGTGGAAGATGATCCGGGAATGGAGTTTTTGTTATCGGAAACTGTTCAGGAATTTTGTAGCACGCTCTTAGTTGCCAGAGATGGAATGGAAGCATTGGAGATTGCAAAAGATAACCCTGACATCGATTTAATTCTTATGGATATTAGAATTCCAAAAATGGATGGCTATGAAACTACTGAAGAAATTAGACGATTCAATAAAAATGTAGTAATCATTGCTCAAACAGCTTGTGCGTTTGCAAGCGATAAGGAAAAAGCACTAGAGGCCGGCTGCGATGACTATGTTTCTAAGCCAATAGATTCTGAGAAATTTGAATTACTGATAGAAAAACATTTTGTTATAGGATCGATGTTATTTAGCAATAATGAAGAGCTAATATAAATGAAACAAGCAATTGCAAAATATATCTCCTTCTGTGGGCATCCGCTACTGACCCTTCCTCTCTTTGTGATAATAACTATGCTTGCTACCGAAGACATTGGCAAAGCATCATTAGTAATATTCCTTATTGTAGGTTGTATTTTTGTTCCGCTGTTTATTTGGTTGTATGCAAAATCAAAGAATGGAACAACTACCAACTTTGATGTTTCGGACAGAAAGCAACGAAAGTCCTTGTTTGTATTTATACTGCCGGTGTTGATGCTTGTCACCATCATTCTATATCGTACCGGACAATCAAAAACAGTCTGCCTAAGTGTGTTCTTCGGATTAGTGATTACATTTGTATCGCAATTGGTAAACCTGCGTATCAAAAGCTCGCTGCATGTTTCAATGACTATCTACCTTGCCTTTCTCATTATGCCATTGAACTACATAGCAGGAATAATTGTTCTTCTGCTTAGCGTGCTGATTGGTTGGTCGAGAATAGTACTTGGTCGACATACACTTAAAGAAGTACTTTGGGGCGGAGGAATAGGACTGACAATAGGATTGATAATGTTCTATGTAGAACAAAATGTTTACCACTAAGTACAAAGCTCAAAATTTCTAGTACTGCTGTTATTATTAGTGTAAAAAATACAAGTGTTTGTTATCTTAGTGTTCTGTATTTCTTTGAAATCCTTCGTGATTCTTTGTGCATTTAGTGCCTTAATGGTTACTCTTATTTACCCCTGATTTTATTTTGGGGCTACTATTGGGTATATCTCTATCTCTTTTAATGTTCTTGAGCTGTTGCCGGATACAGTTCACAACAAACTAAAAGCATGGAAAAAAAACAAAAGATTGGAGAGTATAAAATAACACAACCGTATTCTTAAAGTAAACGGGTATGAGAAAACTAATTGCATCAATAAACATGACCCTTGATGGGTTCTGCGATCATACAGCAGGGATTGCGGATGAAGAATTGCATCAAAATGCCAATGATCTTCTAAAAAGCGTAGATACTCTTTTATTCGGACGCATCACCTATCAACTGATGGAAAACAGTTGGCCGGCTATCGTAAAAGAACCTACCGGTGTAAAGTCGGTAGATGAGTTCGCGGTATTGATAGATACTATGCCTAAAATTGTTTTTTCGAATACGCTGACAAAGTTGGAATGGAAAAACAGTCGGTTAGCAAACGGAAGTCTCAAAGAAATTGTTACGCAACTCAAGCAACAATCGGGAAAAGGCTTACTCGTAGGTAGTCCCAGTCTTATTGTTAGTTTGATGCAACTGGGCTTAATTGATGAATACCGCTTTTGTGTTCACCCCGTTGTATTGGGAAAAGGCTTAGTTTTGTTTAAAAATATTACGGAGAGAATAACCCTCAGATTAATGAAAACCGAATGTAACCGTTCGGGTGCTGTAACTCTTTTTTACGAGCCCGTAAAATAAAAAATCATGAGAATATGAAACTTGAACATATTGCTATCTGGACTGACAACATAGAACTACTCAGAAACTATTATGTAAGCTTTTTCGAAGGACAGTCCAACGAAATGTATATAAACCCCAAAACACAGTTTCAAAGCTATTTCATCTCTTTCGAATCGGGAGCACGACTGGAGATTATGTCAATGCCCTATATTCCCAACAATACAAACGATACTGTAAGCCTCCAGCACAAAGGAATTATTCATATTGCATTTAGTGTAGACACTAAACAAGAGGTGGATGCAAAAGCAGCATTGCTTCGGGCTAATGGATTCGACATACTGAATGGTCCAAGAGTAACAGGTGATGGCTATTACGAGTTTGTAACCCTCGACCCCGACAAGAACAGACTTGAGGTCATAACGCGAAATATATAATAATTAGTTCGACAATGAATTTCAGATTAAAACAATTGAGAAATGGAAAAACCAAGCAACTGGCATGCAAAACATGTTCAATCATACGACATTGGAAATAGAGTAGCAGATTCGGTAGCCAAAGGAATGGGCTCCTGGAGTTTTATTATCATTCAAACCGTTTTAGTGCTTGTATGGATGACACTAAACCTGATTGGTTTTATGTATCATTGGGACGTTTATCCGTTTATATTACTCAACCTTTTATTCTCAACCCAGGCGGCTTATGCTGCTCCCATCATCATGATGTCACAAAACAGACAGAATGAAAGAGACAGAATGCATGCTGAAGCTGATTACAAAACAAATTTGGATGCAAAAGAGGAAATAGAAGCATTATCGATGTTTCTGAAAACACTCGAAGTGGAAAAATTAGATAAAATCATTGCCATGTTGGAAGAAACGAAAAAAGCGTCAACAAAATAACACACCGGATAAGTGAAGCTTATTAAAACCGTACCGATTAAATTATCAGTACGGTTTTATTATTTCAACGCACAAACAGAGAATCAGAAATTTAATCAAAAGTAAATGATTGATTAATGATAACACGTTAATATAATTTTGTATTTTTGAGCGACAAAAAAAATAGTGAAACAACAATTAACAGAACAACATATCTGATAAGTAAAATCAGAAATTTCCAACATGAACAAAGATCAAATAATAATCCAAACAACCGAATACATCAAAGCCAAACTCATGGGCGAAGGATCGGGGCATGATTGGTGGCATGTATACCGCGTTTGGAAAAATGCAATACATATCGGCAAACAAGAATCGGTTGATATATTCGTTGTAGAACTTGCAGCACTGCTTCATGATGTGGCCGACTGGAAGTTTCATGATGGGAATGAGGAAATAGGTCCGCAAGTAGCAAGAGACTGGCTCGAAAGTTTAAGCGTGTCTGAAGAGATAGTTTCTCATGTTTGCCAAATCATCAAGGATATATCGTTCAAAGGAGCAGGTGTGGCTACAGCTATGAAAACTACCGAAGGAATGGTGGTGCAGGATGCCGACAGATTAGATGCACTTGGTGCAATAGGTATTGCCCGAACGTTTGCGTACGGAGGAAGTAAAAACAGGGAAATGTATAATCCAGAGATAAACCCTGAGATGCATGCATCGTTTGAACAATACAAAAACAGTGAGGGTACCAGCATAAATCATTTCTATGAAAAATTGTTGCTATTGAAAGAACTAATGAATACCGCAACGGCAAAACAAATTGCGGAGAAACGACACGCAGTAATGGAAGACTATCTGGATCAATTCTACAGGGAATGGGAAGGAATTAATTAAAATATCTGAACCGGCATATTCACGATTTCGACTAACTACAAACACTTTTACATATGGTATCAACTTGCAAAAATTGCAATAAAAAATTCATAGGTCAATACTGCAATTATTGTGGACAATCAGCCCACACACATGACATTAATTTAGCCTATGTGTGGCATGAAATTCAGCATGGTTTGTTTCACGTAGACAAAGGAATTATTTATACCACTAAGGCACTGTTTACCCGTCCCGGTCATTCGATAAAAGAATATATAGCCGGCAAAAGGGTGAAACACTTTAAACCGGTAGGTTATTTAATTATTTTATCAACCATTTATGTATTGCTTGCACATCTTTTAAAAATTGAATTTGCATCGGGCAAAGCGTACATCACCTTAAATGGTGTAGGAAATGTGAAAAGCAGTGAAGTATCTGATATCGTAACCCATACAATTGCATGGATAAAAGAACACTATGCTTATAGCACGCTTATTCTGTTACCTGTGATTTCTTTCTCTACTTATCTGGCATTTCGAAAAAGCAAGTACAATTATTTGAAACATCTTATTCTGAATTGTTTTATTGCCGGACAAAGAACCATCATCTTCATTCTGATACTCCCTATCCTTGCGATAGTAAAAGATAAAGAAGCTATTTCGATCATCGAGAATATAGAAACGCTTATATGGGTGGCATTAATGACCTGGACGTATATCCAGTTTTTCGACAACAATACAATTTTCAAAAACGTTATACTTACGCTTCTCAGTTATATTTACCTGTTCATTCAGGCAGTGATATTGTTCATTGCATTTATTACAGCTATAGTGCTTATCTATGTAAAGTAGAACAACATAGGTGGCAAATTCATTTCTAATTATTTATTAAGCTATTAAGAGTAATGGCCTTAGGCTGAAGATGCTTTGTTTTTCAAGGCAACTCAATTTACTAATTAGTATATAAACTATCATAATCAACATTATGGAAAAAGGAGCAACAATGCATTCTCTATCGGATCGATTGAAAGAAGGTAAGAATTCATTTTTGATTGAAAACAAAAAGATTATTCTTCAATTTATTTTCACACTCTTCTTTATTGCCGTTGGCATTTGGTTCATTAAACACGAAGGTACAGAATTACCACAAATTGAGAGTACCCTGACTTCCGCTCGCTGGGTCTGGGTACTTGGGGGAGTCCTTTTAACCGCACTTTATATTCTCTTGCAGGGGTTGATGTACGTCTTCTCATTTGCCGCAACCGATTGTAAAGTTTCGCTATTTGATTCGACCATTCTCTTTATTAAACGAAACCTGATTAGTATTTTCATCCCTGCCGGTGGCGTTACTTCGTACGTGTTTTTTACCGACTCGTTGGTAGAGAAGGGTTACAGTAAATCCAAAATTCTTTTTGCATCAACGATCAATGGATTTATAGGCATACTCACCATCGTTATCATTGCCATTCCCGCCTTTATGTATTCCATTTTCGACGGCACGATAGGTTCAGGCGAATGGTTTGCATTAGGAATTATTGTTCTATTAATCGTTACATTATTCCTGTTGTATCGTTCCATCGTCAACAAAACGATTATCCACAGGCTATTGATGAAATATATTCCAAAATCGGAAGTATTTATCACCAATTTGCAAAGCCATACAATTGATGGGAAAAAAGTAATTTATACCCTTCTTACTTCCATTGTAATTGATCTTTTGGGTATCGCTTTTTTATACGATGCTATGCTGGCGTTAAACTATCCACCGTCGCTATATGCAGCTACGATGGGCTATTTGGTGTCCGTCGTATTTATGATAGTTTCGCCATTCCTGCGTGGACTTGGTGCCATAGAAGTTTCGATGACTTTTGTACTTATCCGCTTCGGCTATGGAAATGTAGAAGCAATAGCAATGACCTTTCTCTATCGTTTCTTTGAATTTTGGATACCTTTGCTGGTGGGGATTGTAACTTTCCTTTCTAAAATAAACAAGCTTTTAATGCGAATTCTACCTGCTTTATTTCTAATGGGATTGGGCATCATAAACATTGTATCCGTACTCACACCTGCCATTCCCGGACGATTAAAGAACCTGAGTGATTTTCTTCCCATGGAAATAATTCACGCGTCAAATTATCTGGTACTGATAGTTGGATTCTTCTTGTTAGTAACCGCTACATTTATGCTTAAAGGATTGCGTTCGGCATGGTTGTTTGCTGTTGTGTGGACTACTATATCCTTTGTTGGCCATATCACGAAGGCTATTGATTATGAAGAAGCTATCGTTTCACTTTTTGTATTTATTGTTTTACTTATCACTCATAAAGAGTATTACATCAAAAACAATCCTAAACTGAGAAATGTAGGACTTCAAACGTCTCTACTCCTAACCTTTGTCACGGTAGCTTACGGTGTAGTAGGTTTTTATTTTTTAGACAAAAAACATTTCAATATTGATTTCAACGTTTTACAATCACTTCGGTTTGCGCTTCAGAATTATTTTCTGGTAGGAAGCGACGAATTAATTCCAACTGATGCATTTGCTAAAAACTTTCTCCATTCTATCAACATCAGTGGCGTTATTTCCATAAGCTTTCTTATCTACACCCTGGTTCAATCATATGTACCCCATAAAAATGTATCGGAAGATGAAGCTGCGTTAGCTAACGAGTTAGTCAAATCACATGGTAGTTCAGCACTCGATTACTTCAAAACTTATAGCGATAAAATGATTTTTATCGCTGAAAGTAAGAATGCGTTTATTGCTTACCGTATTGCCGATAATTTTGCAGTAGTTCTCGAGGATCCTGTTGGCAAGGACAGCGAAGAAAAGAAGCAATGCATTATTGAATTCGACAAGTATTGCTACGAAAATGGACTTATGAGCATCTTCTTCCGTGTTCCGGAGCAAACACTTGATATTTACCGCCAATTGAATAAAAAAGAACTGTTTCTAGGACAGGAAGGAGTAGTTGATATTTCAACTTTTTCACTTACCGGCATCAGCAAAAAATCATTGCGTAATGCTATTTCGAAGGTAAAAGACAGAGGTTATAAAGCCACCATTCATATTCCACCGGTAAAAGATGGAGTGCTTCAAAAAGTAAAACTGGTAAGCGATGAATGGCTGAAAGAAACCGGACGAAAAGAAATAAAGTTTTCGCAGGGCATGTTTGTTTGGGAAGAGCTGAAACAGCAAACCATTCTGACCGTTGAGAATGAAGAAGAGAAAATCGTTGCATTTATGAATATCATCCCCGATTATGTAAAGGATGAGGCCACCTACGATTTGATGCGAAAAACGAAAGATGCACCAAACGGAGTAATGGATTTTATTCTGATTGAATTGTTCAACTATTTAAAAACACAAGACATCAAATACCTTAACCTGGGCTTTGCACCCATGAGCGGAATAAATGACCCCAAAACCTTCAGAGCAAAATCAATGAAATTTGCCTACGAAAAGATTAAGTCATTTTCTCAACACAAGGGATTGCGGGAGTATAAAGAAAAATTTGAACCGGTATGGTACAATAAATATCTGATTTACAAACACGATTATGATTTACTGAAAGTGCCATCGGCATTATCAAAAGTAATTAAAAAATAAGAATATGAAGAACTATATTTATATATTGATTGGCTTGCTGACATTAACAATGAGTGCATCTGCAACGAAGAATGATCCATTAGCAAAAGCTGATTCAGACAAAGTAAATATCTACCTCCCGGAGAATTTAGAAAATACCGAAGTTGTAATTTTAGTATCTGGAAATGAAGGTTGGAACAAAGAGCTTGATAATATTGCAAATACAATTAAATCTCATGGAGCTCTAGTAATAGGTTTAGATCTAAAAAAATATCTAAAGAAACAAAACGATGCCAGTTCAAAATGTATTTATCCGGCCGGTAATTTTGAATCAATGAGCATGAATATTCAGAAGAGATACAAATTTATGCAATATCGACAACCTATCTTAGTTGGCTGTTCAACCGGTGCATCATTCGTTTATGCCATACTTGCTCAGGCACCAGCCGAAACATTTAAAGGAGCTATTACTTTGGGGTTCAGTCCTGAAATAACGACTAGAAATGCATTTTGCGAAGAAAATGACCTCAAATTCCACCCCCTAAAAAAAATGGGGAAATACTATCTGGAACCAAGTACTCAACTTAAAGAACCATTCATTGTACTTCAGGGGATGATTGGGCAATCGCAAACAAACACAGATTTAAAAAAGTACATGGAGAATGTAGCATCCGGAGAATTGATTTTATTACCCAATATAGGACGTGATTATTCAGATACGCAAAATTGGTTGCCACAATTTATTTCCGCCTACGATAAAATAAAAGAGCATATTAGCAGTATCGAGAAACTACATAATGGAAAAGAACCAGTACAGGCTACAAATATAGCTCCCTATAAAAGCGACATGCCATTAACAATAATGTCATCTATAGGAAAAGAAAAACTTCCGATTGTCTTCTTTATCTCGGGCGACGGAGGTTGGAAAACTTTTGAACGCGATATTTGTAATACTCTTGCTGAGAATGGAATGCCGTCCATAGGATTGGATGCATTGAAATATTTTTGGACCGAGAAGCAACCCAAACAAGTTGCGGAAGCTATAAGTGATGCCATTATACATTATATGAAACAATGGGATCGAAATTCGTTTATACTTGTTGGGTACTCATTCGGAGCTAGCGTAGCTCCTTTTATTGCTAACAACCTGCCGATTGCATTAAAAGATAACATTAAGGGTATTTACTGTTTCTCACCTGATAAGACAGGCGATTTTGAAGTTCATATTGCCGATATGTTGTCTTTCGATCGAGTACAAAAATATGACGTTCTAAACGAATTAAAACTAATATCGCCCCTTAAACCTCTTTGTATTTTTGGCAACGAAGAAGATTCTTACATTCGAAAAATGTTCTTAAACAAGGGTATTAAAGTTCAAACACTTCCAGGATCGCATCACTTCAATAACGATTACAATGCCATTGCTGAAATTATATTGAAAAATTATACAAACAAAAAATAATATTTTATACTGTACACATTTACATATGAATGTACATATCTCTATTTTTAACCTCCTTAGTTTTTTGTTCATTTACACTCAATTAAATCTAATAGTGTATGAAGAAAAAACAAACAATTTTCAAGTTAAGTGTGCTTATCTTGCACCTACTGTTAACACCTGTGTATTCATTGGCACAACGACCAATGGAAAAACTAGACCGAAGTGTAAATGCCCAAAAAGTCGCTGGCGGTGTTTACGTTAATTGGCGTATTAATTCTGACGAATGGTATAATACCTCTTACCGCTTGTACCGTAACGGCACATTCATTTACGAGACTGGAACTACCGGAGCATCCAACTATCTCGATGCTGCTGGAACTACTAGTTCACAATACTCAGTTACAAAGGTCAAAAATGGCATCGAATCAGCCCAATCTATTCAATCTTCAGTAAACTCAAAAGCTTATATCGAAATACCAATGCGCGATATCAAGCCATTAGGAAAACTAGGTTATTACCTCAACGATGCAACTACAGCCGACCTCGATGGCGATGGACAATATGAAATCATCATTAAACGGATGAATCGCGACTGGAGTGTGGGGAATACCAGTTATACGTATTTTGAAGCATACAAATTAGATGGCACCTTCATGTGGGCCATTGACGTGGGTCCGAATATTACCATGGATGTAGAGATTGATATTGCCGCTTTTGACTTCGACGGCGATGGGAAAGCAGAAGTTTTTATGCGTAGTTCGGACGGAACTGTTTTTGGTCTGGACAAAAACAACCTAAATGGAACCCCAGTGGGTGATAGAGATGGAGATGGGGTGATTAATTACCGCTACTCAATTGACCAAACTCAAGGCATGGGTTTCATGAATGCCGGACCTGAATATATTTCATTGATTGACGGTGTTACAGGTAAAGAACTGGATTGGAAAAATTTTATTCCAAGAGGAAACTCAAATGATTGGGGAGATGGATATGGACATCGCGCAAATAAATTTTATTTTGGAGCTCCATATCTAGACGGTAAACATCCAAGTTTGTTTATCGGTCGGGGTATTTATACTCAAACAAAAATGCAAACATATGATGTAGTAAACAAGAAACTTGTGCCTCGCTGGTATTGGGAAGTTCTAACCGAAAATCAGCTCTTTAAAGGGAAATGGGATGATTCTCCTAAAAAATATTTTGCTCAAGGATACCACAATTACACTATAGCGGATGTTGACGACGATGGAAAAGATGAAATAAACTGGGGTTCGATGACCATAGACGATGATGGCACTCCATTATATTCAACAGAACTGGGACATGGTGATGCACAACATTATGGTGATTTTGATCCATATCATAAAGGCATTGAGGTTTTTGCATGTAATGAAGAAAAACCGGGAACAAATTTAAGAGAAGGAAAAACCGGAAAAATTTTATATCGCCACGTAACCCCCACCGACTGCGGTAGAGCTTGTGCCGGAAATATATCCGATGCATATAAAGGCGCTGAAGTATGGGGCGGTGGTGTTGCTATTTCTGCAACCGACAGAACGGATTTAACCCATTTTGGTGTCGCTGAGAATTATGCAGTGTATTGGGATGGCGATTTACTACAAGAATTATGTGACCACTCGGGCTTTACGGCCGCTAAAGGTGTTGGCAATGGAGCTATCACTAAATTTAATGGCTATGGTAATATTTCTACATTATTGACAGCAGAGGCTAACTCTTGTAATTATACAAAAGGAACACCTTGTCTACAAGCCGATTTACTTGGCGATTGGCGGGAAGAAGAAGTTTGGTGGAGATCGGACAGCATGGCTTTACGTATTTATACCACACCCTACCCTACTACAAATCGGATATATACATTAATGCATGATCCTCAATATCGTCAAGCAATCTGCTGGCAAATGTGCGGCTACAATCAACCTCCCCATACAAGTTTCTATTTAGGAAGTGATTTCCCGACTCCAATTCCTGCAAAATCCACCAATGGTAAATTGGTTTGGAATGGAGCTTCTGCAAATTGGGACACCTCATCAAAAAACTGGTTTGATGGAGATGATGCGGCAGGTTTATTAGCTGAAAAAAGTACGGCTATTGCTTATGCTAATGGGAAAAGCGTTCTCTTTGATAGTCATGCAACAACGAATTCAACAGTCAATATACCGGCGAATCTAAGTCCTGAAGTATTAACCGTTTCAGGATCGACCAACTACACCATCAGTGGAGCAGGAACTCTAGCAGGTGCTATGCATTTAGACAAAATGGGAGAAGGCTCACTGACGTTGAACGGAACTCATAGTTATACCGGAACAACTGATATATGGGAAGGCGATTTTATTGTAGAGGGAACGCTTTCCGCTTCATTGGTTAACCTCAGACGTTTTGCCGCATTGGGTGGAAAAGGCAAAGTGAGTCAAGGAATAAATATGGAGTACGGCTCGATTTTATATCCGGGAGGTAGTGCAAGTGCAGGCACGATAACTATTGGCACAGCCTTAACTCTAAAGGATGGTGCTGTTATAAAAGTTGATCTTTCTGCTAATCCAACATCAATAGCCTCTCCGAATCAAAACGACTATATAATTATTGACGGAAATATGGTGTTAGGCAATAATGTAGTTGTATCTATTAACCCAACGAGTGGAGTTATTACCGAAGGCGACTACATACTGGCTCAAGTAAGTGGAACCGTAACAGGAAACCTTACAAACATCATTATCAATGGTGTTTTGGGTAAGAAAGCAAACTTGGTGCTTGAATCTGGAAAATTAATTTTACGTATTACTGGCGTACGAGATGCTGCTTCAACCATTTGGAACGGCGGGACAACAGGCGTGTGGGATGTTTCTACAAGTGCAAACTGGTTAAATGGCGTAAATCCAGACATCTTTGTTTATCACGATAATGTAACATTCAACGATGCTGCGTTGTTGAAAACTGTTACAATGACGGGCATTTTGGCTCCGGCAGATATAAAGATTGATAATAATTCGGCTGCATATACTTTTGATGGAACAGGATCAATTACAGGAACAACAGGTTTGTATAAAACAAATAAGGGTGAAGTAACGCTAAATACCCGTAATGATTTCACTGGAAAAACCATTGTTGATGGTGGAAGCTTGATTATGAAATATGCACCATCTACAACGAGTAACGGAGGAATTGGGACTAATAACGCCGACCCAGACTATTTAGTAGTAAAAGACAGCGCTAACATTCAAGTTACAACTGCAAACGAGATTACAAGTAGAGGACTAACCCTTTCAGGAACAGCTGGCGGCTTAATGAATGTGTCATCTGCATTGTACTGGAATGGAGTAATTACTGGAACTAAACTGACAAAATACGGTAGTGGCACCTTATATATAGGAAACAATAACAGTACCCTCAATGAAACAGTACTCAAAGCTGGAATAATAAAATTAAACATGGAAACAGCGGTTCCTTACGGGATAGGAAAGAAAATAACATTATTGGGAGGCACCTTGGAAACTCTAAATGGTATTGGCCTATACCTTACAAGCAGCAACGCATTTGATGTTCCATCTGGAAGTACTGCCACAGTAATTGCCGGAGCTCGCTGCGAATATAACGGAGCATTAACGGGGGCTGGAACTTTAAACTGGAACTGTGATTATATTCGTGCCAATATGAATGGTAACTGGTCTGCATTTACCGGAAATTTAAACATTAGTGCGAATGCTGCAAACTCAACATCCGAAAATCGCTTTATTGTAAATAATTCTAACGGATTTCCAAATGCAAATATCACCTTGGGAACTGGAGTAATTATGTGTTATAAAAATGGATCTGCAAATGATGGCACAGCCACAATTAAAGTAGGAATGCTTAATGGTACTGGAACATTATTTAATGCAGGGCTAGAAGTGGGCGGGACCAATCAAGATGGAACATTTAATGGAATAATCTCAGGTGTCAGCAATGTAAACAAAGCAGGTATCGGTACATGGACACTTACAGGAACAAATACCTATACAGGATCTACAAATGTGAATTCAGGAACACTTACATTAAACGGAAGTATTGTTGGCACAGGTAATATCACCATAGCAAACACGGCCACTATGAATCTTATTGGAACAGTTGCTGGATCCATTTCTATTGCTTCCGGAGGAACATTGTCATTGACAGGAGTCGCTTCATCAAAAATCACAAATACAGGAACATTATCAGGAACAGGAACAATACAAGGATCTGTTACATTAAGCGACAATTCTAATACTATCCCGGGGAACGCATCAATCGGCACGCTCACATTTGGAAGCAACCTTACTATGAACAATAATGCTGCTTTGTCAATGCAGGTTGTTGGTGGTTCTGCAAATTGCGATAAACTATCTGTGGCAGGAACATTGAGTTGCAATGGCAGCTTGAATGTATCGTTAGGTTCAGGTTCTCTAGCTTTAGGTGACACATACCAACTCTATACAGCGGCTAGTATCACAGGAGCTTTTACCGCAGTCAATTTACCTGCCTTGAATAAAGGTTTAGAATGGGATAAAAACGAATTATACACAACCGGAACGATTAAAATTAAACTCGCAACCGGTTTAAAGTCTACTGAAACAAAAATCGGAGTAAAGCAAAACCCAACAACAGGATTATTCCAAATCTATATGAATCAGTCAGCCTCAAATAGATTAGCAATAATTACAGACCTTCAAGGAAAGATAGTATATCAATCCGATCTTTCAAGATTTGGAGACTGGTTCGACATCGATCTAAGTTCTCAAAACAATGGAGTATATCTACTCAAAATCATTTCCGACAAAGAAAACTCAAATGTAATTAAGTTGATAAAGAAATAGAAAAAAAACAATAGAAAAGACGGTTGAATGCTTTTACATTCAACCGTCTTTTTATTTCATTTAAGTAGTAGAATAACTAACATTATTCAACGCAAGAAATGTGCTTCTTTGGATCAGTCACTTACACATGTTTCTTAAAACAAACACACTGGTTATTGACAAAATAATCTGTGATAATATTTACGTTGTTTCATCAAATTTGCGATCAACTAATAAACAAGCGCAAACCAACTAAGTCGATTTGCGCTTGCTATTCAAAACGTCAAAAGAAATAAGACAAGATCTATTCAAGAAAATAAGCTCCCATACCCTACACTATTTATAAGTTAAAAAAGCATTCCGAAATTTACAAAACCACGTCGATGATAGAAGTTCGCTTATCCAGTTGACTGTTATTTCACATCTTTTTTCAATTCATCGGGGCTACTCTTCGTAAACGATTCAATTGGAGCAGCTGTTTTATTGTACAAGTCGCTAATGGTTTGCAATGAAACGGTAGTTTCAGGACGGAATTTATCCGATTGCATGTATTTGACAATTGATAATTTCAACTGCTCAGCCACCGGACGTTCTGCCAAACTGTCGGTCAAGTTTATTGAAGTCATAAGCAGCTTGCCTTTACCCACATTTACTTCGAAAAGCATTCCCAATTTTCGGTTTATAAACCAGGTATCTATCGGCTGAACGATGGGCTGGAAACCTTTAGGGAAGTCGGTCAGCAACATGGTTTGAGCTTTATTGGTCAATTCCCACCATTGCATATTTCCCCACGAATCAGTTACAAAATCTTTGAAAACAGGATGGTAGTTGTTTATCAACAATCCTGTGGTATGTGGTGGACGCATTTTGAACCATGAAGTATTCCAGAACGATGGTTGATAGAACTGAACAACATCTTTACCGTATTTGATATTTCCAGCAGCCAGCAATAAAACCTTACCACCATTATTCAAAGTAGAAACAGCCTTGTCGTCCAACGTTGTGCTAACATATAAACCATCCGTGCTTGGAGTTTGTTTTTGCACCGGATACACCCAGAAGTCCCAATCATTTACAAATGGAGTATTTTCAATGGCTATTTCAAGATTCAATTTTGCAGCCGTTGTAAATTCCGATAAGTCGAGCTTTAAGTTCCCAATAACTTTTTCATTACCAACAGGTATCTCACCATTGGCCAATACACCTTCTTTCAATATCAACCCTTCGTTATCGCGAATACGCCAAAGTGTACGTGCATTTTTCAAAGCTTCCTTGCCAAAGTGCGCAATTTGTATTTTGGCTTCAAGCGTCTCGTTATTTCTGAAAACAAACTTCTCAATCCTCACCAACGGAACAGTAGAGTTACAGAAGCGACGAAAGGTCGGAGCATTCATGTAGCCCTTTTCGTCCCAAAATGCATCAAGTACACCTACCAAAGCAGTTCCCTGACCCGAATAATCATTCAAACAAAGTAACTGAAATCCGGCATAATTAGGAGTACGGAGTGTTTTTTCAATTTCATGCTTGTAGCACAAAGATTGTAATCTACCCGACGCCATCAAAAACTCATGACTTAAATCGGACATGTCGCTATCGTACAAATCTTCTTTGAAAAGTTCAAAATTCTTAGCACGGGTCACTCCTGTGTATTTTTTTATCTCATCGAAATTAGGGAAAACACACCATTGACCGGTTTCGTGCGACACGTAGGGTTCTTTTATAGTATCAATTCGTGAAGCATAATCGCCTATTGTCTCAGGTCGAGCCGTACTCCAGGTCAATCCACGTGCACCTGCTTTTACATGATACTGGCTCTTTGGTTGCCATGCCCAGCCTTGTCCGACCGATGCGCCTGTATACAAACGACGTGAATCGGTAGCTTTCCAATAATCAACAAACTTACTAACCCATGGGACCCATGCACCACGAGGTTCGTTACCCGAAGCTAAAAATACAAATGAAGCGTAATTACCATATTCCTTTGTCATTCGTTTGGTTTCGTCCATCAAGTACGTATCAATTGGCAAGCCTCTACCCAATTGGGTACTGTGGTTTGGCCAACTTGGCCCTTCGGGTTGAAGGTAAAACCCTAATTTATCTGCAGCTTTAAATGCTGCCTCCGGTGGGCAATATGAATGGAAACGCATATGGTTCAAACCATAAGATTTACAAATACGAAATACACGTTCCCACGAAGCCACATCCATTGGTGGATAACCGGTTAGCGGGAATAATGCATTCTCAACAGTTCCGCGAAGCATCGTTTTATTACCGTTCACGTAAAAATATTTTCCCTGAATAGTGATTTCACGCATGCCAAACTCCACTTCTTTAGCATCTGTTTGTTTCCCTACGGTTAGTGTGGCATTCAGATTATAAAGTGTAGGATTAAATTCATCCCAGGTTTGCATATTATCACCCATTGGAAGTGAAATTTCGTACGACGCTTCCTTTCCTGTCAGGTTTATCGGAAGTTCTACGGGAGCAACAGTTTGAGAAATACCGCTATTAAAACTTTTTGCTGATAAGTTTATTTTTCCACTTACAGGTTTACCATTTACATTCAGTACATGAATTTTTACCAATGCTGTTTTCGTCTTCAGGTTTGGATATACCTGAATATCATCAAAATAGATAGTTGGTCGCGCTTGTAGTTGCAAATCGCCCACCATACCGTTCCAGTTCCCCTGGGTGTGATCGGTAACACTGTGAGAGTTAGTCCCCACATCCATACTCTTCAGGCGATTGTCGATGCGTACCGTAATGCGATGTTTCCCCGGCTTAATAGTTGCCGGCAAACCATAAACATGAGGAACTGTCAATGAATTCTGCGTACCTATCTCCGTATTATCAATCCATACTTGAGTTATAAAATGTGGGTGTTCTAACTTCAACGAAATAAAACTACCATTCCACGACGCTGGAATAGTTACTTCCTTCTGATACCAAGCCAACCCATCATAACGGTTTAATTGCGTTAGCCAAAATGGCATTTTCAAATTTTCAGGCTGACGGTATTTTGCCATGCGAGGATTAAAAAACCACGAGCTATCGTAAATACTACCTGTAAACTTTGTATTTAAAGTTATTTTATATCCTTTCAAATTTTCGACCATTGAACCTGGAAGGTTTATGGAATCGTTCAGTTTTTTAGAAAACCATTTCGCAGAAATTCCTTGATCGGCCTCATCAATAGCAAAGTTCCACTTGCCTTTCAAATTAATAACCTTATCAGCACTAGCAAATAGGTGAATACCCAGACACAACAACACAAACAAACCCACTAATTTTCGCATAAAATAAAACTGTTTTTCGACATAAATAAACTTAACTAAAATCACCTTGCACTAAAAGGACAAAACATTGTCCTTTTAAATTGCATACAAAAGAACAATAATTAAACCCAATCCAGAATGGATAAACGTACAGATTTATGAACTACAATTCAAATCACTTAGTGTACTCAATCAATCGGACAAGGGATAAATAATTGAAATACTGAAAAATAGTCAAAAGAATAACATTTCATAAATCTTTGCAAACATAAACATCATAGCTATTGACATTTATTTTTTGATTCAGCGATAAATGAATGAAACTATCCTAGAGTAATAACAACTAATCTAAAATCCGGTATAGGAAATGGATTCGTTGCTTCTTATTTAGTAAAAAGAACTCCTTTTATCAAAAAGTATGGTTTTTATATCAAATTTCACACAGATTTAAAATCTCAACTCACATATCTTTGTCAAATCAATCAATTTACCAATGATACAATTAACCTGCCAGTTGTATACACGCATGTACAACATTTATTTTCAACATAGTAAATACATGACAGTAGTAGAAATTCTGCTAAACAATCAACATATTGATATTTTCTAAAATACGGGGTAATTAATAGTTGAATATTATTCATTAATAAATTTAATCGTATTTATTATAAATTAATTGAATTTTAAAATAATTCAAACATCACTTATGTCATTTACTTTGCCACTATAAGTTGAACTAACCAATTATCACCATAATTGAATCAATAAAACTCTCTATTCAAAACAACAAAAATTTAGTAACATGAAAATCAAAATGATTAATCGATCAAAGAATGACGGACATCTCTTACAAAGGATGCTCTGGACAGTTATTTTTGTATTGGTTACGCAACTCACATTTGCGCAAACCCTTACAGTGAAAGGAAAAATTGTAGATTCGCAAGGAATTGCCATACCAGGCGCTTCAGTTAAGGTTCAAGGAACTTCAACAGGTACAATCACTAATTTAGATGGGTATTTCACAATTGCAGTTCCGTCTTCAAAGTCCGAAATTTTATGTTCATTTATCGGAATGACACCTCAAAAATTTACAGTAGGCAATCAATTAACGCCGGTAATTACTTTGCAAGATGCAGCGGCAGCTTTAAATGAAGTTGTAGTAGTGGGGTATGGAGCAGTAAAAAAAGGTAATGTAGTTGGTTCTATTTCTAATATCAATGCTGATGTTATTGAAAATCGTCCAGTAACTCGCGTAGAACAAGCATTACAAGGGCAAATGGCTGGAGTGTCTGTAAGAAGCACTTCTGGTACACCAGGTAGCGATGTAACTGTTAGTGTACGTGGAGTTGCTTCTATCAATGGAGTAAGTACTCCGTTATATGTTGTCGATGGAGTTCCTCTTGATAATCTATCGGGAATTAATCCAAGTGACATTAAGTCTATTGACGTGTTGAAAGATGCTGCTTCTGCAGCTATTTATGGTTCACGTGGTTCAAATGGAGTTGTATTAATCTCAACTAAAAGAGGAAAAATCGGTGCACCCGTCATTACTTTAAACGCTTCCACTGCCTATTCCACTATAGAACGCAAAGTAGACGTAATGAACTCCGACGAATGGATATCATTTAATAAAAAATGGTTAGATCGTCAATGGGTAAACAAATCAGGTCTGCCTGCAAGTACATCACAAGCTGACAGAATTGCTTATGCACAAACTACAGATGGAAAAACATATGATACACGTGCATTACTAGGAAACGTACGAAACACATACGGAATTTATGATCCTTGGTGGGGAACAAGCAATATTGAAGCCATTGATTGGCAAGATGCTTTATTTAGAACTGCCCCTACAACCGATATACAATTAAGCGCATCAGGAGCTACCGACAAAGTAAACTACTCTATATCAGGCGGAATCTACAAACAAGAAGGTGTAGTTTACGGGTCATCTTACGAACGTTACAACCTTCGTGCAAATGTTGAAGCTCAAATGACAGATCGTATTAAAGTAGGCGTAAGCATCGCACCCTCATATGGTATACAAAAAGGAGGTACGGTTGATGGAAAGGATAACGCCGTATCACGCGCACTAACTTTTCCTGGCTGGACGCTAGCAGGATCAGGTCGTAATGCAGGAGCAGATCCATACAAATTCTATGACACATGGGGATCAGGGCCAAACAACGTAAGTCCATATATCCAGGCAACATCTACTACAAGACAAAAGCCGGAAACAAGAATTAACACATCATTGACTACCACGATTAACCTAATGAAAGGTTTAAATTTGGCAGGTTTAGTAGCGTGGAACTCAAATTCGAATAACGACCGCAGCTACACCCCAACATGGGCGAACGGGAAATGGGATGCGGCAACTCACCCAGGAGAATACTCAAGTTCAAGTTATTCAACATTATCATCGAACTCATTGTTATACCAAGGCCTTTTAACCTACAATAAAGAATTTGGAATTCATAGCATTGATGTTATGTTAGGAGCTTCGCAAGAAAGCTATAGTCAAACAACTTCCACTCAGAAACAATCAAATTTTTCTAGTGATAAAACATGGGTGTTTACAAACACAAGTGGTGCAACAATAAACAATAATGATGTTTCCTATAGTAAGAATGCAATAATTTCATTCTTTGGACGTGTACAATACTCTTTACTAGATCGCTATCTATTAACTGCTTCTCTTCGTCGAGACGGTTCATCTAAATTTGGTCTTGAAAATCGTTGGGGATATTTCCCTTCTATTTCTGGAGCGTGGAAAATCAATGAAGAGCAAATAGTGAAAGATATTGATTGGATAGGCACTGCAAAATTACGTCTTAGCTGGGGACAAGCGGGTAATGACCGCATTGGTAATGCACAGTTTCTTTCAAACATGAGCGCTCTCAATTATGTTACCGGAACTACACAAGTGTTGACAGCAGGTTACGTTGTTGGTAATATTGCAAACCCGTTGCTTGGCTGGGAAATAACTTCATCTACAAATGTCGGAGTTGACTTCGGAATTCTAAAAGATAGAATTTATATTTCTGCCGATTATTATTACAAAAAAACAAATGATTTATTATTGTCAGCTCCTGTATCATTAATCACAGGATTCACATCAATGATGAATAATGTTGGGAGTGTGGAAAATCAAGGTTTTGAATTTAATTTAAATTCGGCTAATATTGTTAGCAAAAAATTCTCATGGAACAGTTCGTTAAACATCTCTTTAAACCGCAATAAAATTTTAAGTTTAGGAAGCGATAACTCTGACATTCGTTCAGGACAAGGTAACACTATTATCCAACGTGTTGGATCTCCAATTAACTCGTACATGTTGTTACAAGTAGAACGGACACTTCGCGCAAGCGATTTTGAAGCGGACGGAACAACTCCTAAAGCAGGTATTGCCATTTATGCCGGACAAAAAGCAGGTGATACTAAATGGAAAGACATGCCCGTGAATGGTGTAACAGATGGCAAAATCACTTCGGCAGATTATGCAGTAGTAGGCAGCTATCAACCAAAATTCGAATGGGGATTTACAAATACATTCAGATACAAAAACTTTGATGCGTCTATATTAACTCAAGGAAGAGTTGGAGGCAAGTTACTTTCAATCGGATCTCGCGGTTGGAATAGAGCAACTAACGGTCCAAACTACAATTACATGAGTCGTTGGTTATACAATTCATATTGGTCAGAATCTGAACCGGGCGATGGAACAACTCCTGCTTTCTTCGCAACTGTAACCGGTAATCAATATGACACAAACTGGTTGTACGACGCAAGTTATATACGTATAAAAAACATCACTGTTGGTTACACTCTTAATCTTAAACCAAACAAGATTATGAATAAAGTGCATTTTTATGCTTCTTGTGATAATGTGTATATGTGGGATCATTATGATGCAGGATTCTCTCCTGAAGCTGCAACTCAAGATAATGCTTCATCCGATTGGGGTTCTTATCCACAAGCAAAAACATATTCTCTTGGTGTCAACATTACTTTTTAATAAGCAACTTTATGAAAAAATATATATATTTAATTGTAATCATTACAGCAGCTCTATCAATGAATTCTTGTTCGAATGAGATAGAAATTTATCCTGTAGAAAACAATACTGCTGATCAGTTTTATGCAAATGAATTTGAACTAAAACAAGCAGTTATGGGAACTTATGCCAGATTAGGCAGAAACGGAACAAATACAGACTTCCCTACGGACTTTTATTACCAGGCATCTGAAAGTCGCTCCGATAATTTGTACTATGGTACTTTGGCAAATGCTCAGCGTGACCAAGTTGACTTACGTCTTTTTCAAGTTACTGATGTTACAGGTTTAAATACAACGAATTATGGTCGTCTGTATCAATTAATTAAAGACGCAAACAATATTTTATTCAAAGCACCTGAAACTTATACAAGGTACCGTGCCGAAGCATCATTCCTTCGTGCTTTTGCTTACTTCGAATTAGTTAGGGCCTATGGTCCACAGCCTGTCATTACTAGTCCTGTTACAAGTGACCAAGCTAAGGCAATGCCCAGACAACCGATAGCTGAAGTATATGCTCAAATTATTAAAGATTTAGAATTTGCCGGTGCAAATCTAGACCCTGTTTACACTGGTACAGATGCCGGACGAGTAGGTTCTTTGGGTGCTAAATGTCTTCTAGGTTATGTTTATGTTACAATGGCTGGCTACCCATTGAATGATAACACTGCATATTCAAAAGCTGAAACTGTTTTAAGCGGTATAATGACTGCAGTTAAAGCGCGATTTGCTCCGGATTATGCTTCTATATTCGATGTAAAAAAAGAAAATACTTACGATTTATTCTCTGTTCAGTTCGCATCCGGAGGAAATTCAGTAGGTTCTTCTTTAGCAGGTTATGTAACTAGTGCCGGATCAACCAGCACCGCTTTCCCCGAATGGGCTTACACTGGATATACTCAACAAGGACAGGATTTTAGGGTAGACTCAGTACTAGTAAAGGCAATGAAAAAAGCAGGAGACAAACGTTTTGCTACTAGTATTGCCACAGGATACTGGACTAAAACACCTCATGGCACTACACGTGCTGATTCGGTACTAAACTATACCACCAGAAACGTTATTGTCAAGTTCCTTACTAAAGATCCTTCAAATACAACAATAAAATCATGGAATGATTATCCATTGAATTTTCCTATTCTCCGCGTAGCCGATGCATATTTGTTGTATGCAGAAGCTTTGGTCAATAACGGAAAAGCTGGTGATGCTAAGCAGTGGGTAGATGCCATACGTGCTCGTGCAGGTTTAGCTCCTTTGGCTGCGAACCCGACAATGGCTGACATTATGTATGAACGTAGATGCGAATTTTTAGGAGAAGGAAAACGTTATTTTGATCTGGTTAGAATGGGTGAAACAACGTTTGTTTCTACATTAAAAAGCTTCTCTGATGCCTACGGTCACGTTTCGATGGGTGGAACAACTCCTACAAAAAAGGATATGTTATTGCCTATTCCTATCACCGTCATGAACATCAACACCACTTGGGATCAAAACTTTGATTATTAATAATTTCAAAGTATTCTAATCTTTGGAAGCTGTCTCAAGTTCACTCTGAGACAGCTTCTTTTATTATCACCACGACAAAAAATGTCAAATTATAGACAAATATTGAATAATCTTACATTTTAAAGTTCCACATAGACTTGAAATTAGACCAATATCCTTTATAATGGGAATTAAAAAGACTCATAATAAGAAAAGTATGTCAACATTCAACCGATTAACAATAATTACAATAAACCTGGGCATATAAACAATTTGTTTTTATATCTTCGTACATACATTTATTTTTTTCAAATCTCACAATCTTATACCACTAAAATCACACAATAATGCGTATAAAAGTAAATATTTGGATTGCTCTTTTGGCAACAATATTACCCTTCACTATATATGCAGAAGGCCAACCTTCCATTGAACACATCACCTCCAACAATGGGCTCTCACACAATACAATTCGCTGTATGCTTCAAGATAAAACCGGATTTCTTTGGTTTGGATCGTTGAATGGGCTAAACAGATATGATGGAATTAAAATAAAAACAATTCTTCCCAACATCCTCAATCCGTCAATGTTATCAAGCGGAAAAATAAAAGAACTTCATCAAGATAGCTATGGTCATATATGGGTTAGAACATATAGTGACATGCTACACTGTTACAACCCATCAACAGAGACTTTCAACACTATTTTCACCAACAAAGCTGATCAATCCATTAAACATAATTTGTATTATGAAGATCGTCAAAGAAATATTTGGTTAGGCAGTGTTAGCGGGGGTTGTGTAAGAATATCATTTACTGACAACAAGGTAAATTCTAAGAGATTCACGTCTACTCAAACAATAAATAAATTACCGTCGAACGCTGTAAATGACATTTTTCAGGATAGTCGTTTCAACACATGGATTATGACTTCAAAAGGAATCCGCCTCATAAAAAATGACGTTGCAATCAACCCTTTAAAAGATAAAAAAAATAGCGAATCCTTCATTAAAGCTTATGAGCTAAACAATAAAATATATTTTATTTCCAATAAAGGAGGCATAATGGTTTTCAATCTAAGGATTGGTAAATTCGAACGGTTTAGCACTTTAAAATCTTCAGCTACTGTTTTACAAACATCAACATACCAAACATCAACATTAGGCAATAACAAAATTCTCATTTCTATAGATAAAAAAGGATTGTTTATCTATGATACAAACAAAAATCAATATTCAACGAGCGAATCCGTTTTTGGCGAAAATATAAGTTCCAATGTTTTTTTAAAGTCTGATAAATTTGGGAATGTATGGGCATTCAATTTTTCGGGGAATATCTGGTTGTTTAATAAAAAAACTAATAAATCCGTAAAATTAAATCTTATTCCACCATCAATCCTCCATCTAATTGACGAAGAACGATTCCAAATAGAAAATGACAAACACAACAATGTATGGATAACTACTTATGGGAATGGCCTATTCTGCTACAATATCATTTCTGGGAGTTTAACTCACTACGCGTTTAGTAAGGATTTAAAAGGTTTAGCTTCAAACTATATTTTATCAATTGTACTTGATAAAAATGAAAACATATGGATTGGGACTGAAAATATGGGGATAAATAAGCTATCTTTTTCGAATAGAAATGTGCAGATTCGGTATCCGGATCCTGAAAATAATTTAAGAGATGGCAACGTAATAAGATCATTTCTGGAAGATAAAAACAGTAATATATGGGTAGCAACTAAAGCCGGAATACTGTATCAATATGACAAAACTCTAAGTACAAAGAAAACTCTTTTTGAAAAGAAATTTAATGTCTATAGTATGTATCAGGATAATTTCGGCTCCATTTGGTTAGGAACAAAGGGGAATGGAATTGTGGAATTAAAAAACGGGAACCCAGCAAACGCCAGCTACTACTACAAAACTGATAGCCCTAACAGCTTAAGCTACAATACCGTTTTTTCATTACTTAAAGACAGAAAAGGCCGATTATGGGCGGCGACTTTTGGTGGCGGTGTATGTGTAAAAACTACTGCTGGAGGTAACGAAGGCTTCAGAACTTTTTTCAATCAGGATGAATGGATTAGGTTTACCCGATACATTTTTCAAGACCGCAGTGGCGATATATGGGTAGCCACTTCTAATGGAGTAATTCGTTTCAATCCGGACGCATTGCTTAAAAACCCCAAGGCATATAGATATTACACATCCACCCCGGATAGTAAAAACTGTTTGAGTAATCCAGAAGTGCGTTATATATTTCAGGACTCAAAATCTAATATTTGGCTAGCAACAGCAGGTGGTGGCATTAATAAATTTATGGGAGAATTACCTAATGGGAATGGGATATTCAAGGTTTATAACAAGCAACACAGTATGGCCAACGACAATATCATGGCAATACAAGAAGACAAAACCGGATGCTTGTGGATAAGTTCCGAAAATGGCTTGCATAAATTAAACCCACAAAATGATTTATTCCAATACTATAAATTTTCTAATGATTTCTCTTCCAATATCTTCTCGGAAGCAGCTTGTTTGACGACTAAATCGGGTAAAATGTTATGGGGAAGCCTGAATGGATTCTACATATTCAATCCGAATGATATTCAACTCAATAAAAACGAGACAAACAAAGTAATTTTGACCGGCTTTACCATCTTCGATGAAGACGCAAAAATAGATGCAAAAGGCGCCCCTCTGGAGCAATCTATTTCATTTTCAAACAAGATAGAACTTAAAGCATCTGATAAGGTTTTCCATATTGAATTTGCGAATCTCAACTTCAGAGATCCGAATGCGAATCAATTTATGTACATCCTCGAAAACTACGAAAAACGTTGGAATCTTTCTGGTTCAAGTAATATGGCCACTTATAGAAATGTACCTCCTGGAAAATACAATTTCATAGTAAAAAGTGTCAATAGCGAGGGAGTTTGGGACGCAAATGTCACAACTCTCGAAATTGAAATTCTACCTCCATTTTGGCAATCAAACTTCGCGATTCTCCTCTATTTAATTATTCTCGGGGGCATCGGATATTTTAGCTATGGTCTTATTCTGAAGTTCTACCGTCTAAATAATGCTGTAAAAGTGGAACGACAACTTACTGATTACAAGCTGCGTTTCTTCACCAACATCAGTCATGAATTCCGCACTCCGCTTACCTTAATAAAAGGAAGCGTGGACACGCTAAACGAGCAAAAGGAAAAAATGAACGCTCCATCGCAGCACTTGGTTGAAGATCTTGACAAAAATACGTCTCACTTAATGCGATTGATTGATCAGCTAATGGAGTTCCGCAAACTTCAGAACAATAAGCAAAAACTAAATTTACAACCAACCGACGGTGTTGTTTTTCTTAGGGAAATATTCAACAGCTTTAGCAATGTGGCTTCTAAAACAAATATAGATTATCAGTTCAGACCTTCACCGGCTTCTATCCCCATTTATCTGGACAAAAACAAGGTGGATAAAATTGTGTTCAACATGCTTTCGAATGCGTTTAAATTCACCCCAAGAGGTGGTAAGATTTCGCTGATAGCAGAAGTTGATAATGCTACTCAAATGTTCAGAATAGCCGTTTATGACAATGGAATGGGTATTCCGAAGGAAAAACAGAGTCTATTGTTTAGTCGGTTTATGCAAATTAATTTTTCGGCAAATGGAACCGGAGTTGGGCTTTCGTTGGTAAATGAATTTACCAACCTACACAAGGGAAAGGTAGAGTTTAAAGAAAATGAAGGAGGAGGTTCTGTATTTATTGTAGAATTACCGCTCAACAAGGACGTGTATGGAAGCGAGGATTTTGTCAACGAACAAATAACTGTTGTGAAAGAAGAGAAAAAGGTAGTATACAATCTGTCGGAGTTCGTAGAACAAAACGGCAATGATGTGCATCTGAACTTGCTACCAATTGCTCCTCTGGCAGGCAAAAAATTCAAAATTTTGGTTATCGACGACAACGATGATATTCGCGATTTTCTATTCGAAAAATTGTCTTCGTATTTCGAAGTTATAACAGCCGAAAATGGTGATATAGGTATCAACAAAGGAATGGAAGAAGATCCCGATTTGATTATTTGCGACGTAATGATGCCGGGAATGAACGGTTTTGATTTGACAAAAAAATTGAAAGATGATTTTGCCACATGCCATATCCCTGTTGTATTGTTAACGGCATATATCTCTGACGAGCATCACACCGAAGGAATCGAAGCCGGCGCCGATGCCTATATCAGCAAACCGTTCAGTATGACACATTTGCTGCTTCAAATCAACAAGTTGATAGAGAAGCGTGAGAAATTACACAGGCATTATTCTACACATGAGTCGTTTGTTGAAATTGAACAAGAGATTGAGAACGAATCTATAATACCTGAAAGGGATAACCAATTTTTAAAGCTGGTAGAGGATTTATTGGAACAACATCTCACCAATGCCGATTTTTCTGTGGATGATTTCGCGGCTATGACAAATACCGGCAGAACCTTGTTCTTTAAAAAAATCAAGTATTTGACCGGTTATTCTCCCAATGAATTTATACGTGTAAGAAGAATGAAAAAAGCTGCTGAGCTCCTGAAAACATATAAATACAACGTTTCGGAAGTTTCGTATATGGTGGGAATCAACGATCCGTTCTACTTCAGCAAGTGTTTCAAAGCGCAGTTTGGTTGTTCACCATCACATTACATTAATTCATAGTCTCAAGCCAAACATTTAAGTCGAATATTTCTTTCGTATGCATTTCTATGTTATTGTATAATCATCCATTGTGACAGCTCTGGCTATTTTGTTTTTTTGTACTGACAATTGTTCTTAGAACAATTATATAAATTCAAAAAAAACAATAGTCACAACAACGAAAATATGCTTGATTTTCAAAATAATAGATTGATTTAATATTGATTATAAGATTAGGTGTTCCGGTGACGAAACGCCTAATTTGTTTATATAAACTATAAAACTTAAATATAAATGAATAAAAGAAAACACTCAACAACACTTCTTTTTTGTATAACTTTAACCTTATCGTTGAGTTCAACAATTATCTTTGCACAACAAGAGAAACAAGGTAAATTGGCGTCAAAACCTTTGTTTCGCGACCCGGTTTATGATGGTGCTGCCGACCCAACTGTAATATGGAATCGAAATGAAAAAAAATGGTTTATGTTTTACACCAACCGTAGAGCCAATGTTGACAGCCTTGATGGTGTAAAATGGGTACATGGTACACGCATCGGTGTGGCTGAGTCGGCAGATGGTGGTGCTACATGGAAATACCGCGACACCTGCGACATACAATATCGTCTGACAGATTACACACATTGGGCCCCCGAAGTGATTTTCTATAAGAACCTATACCACATGTACCTCACTTATGTGCCCGGTGTATTTTCCGATTGGCATCATCCACGCTGGATTGTTCATCTAACCAGTAAAGATTTATTAAAATGGAAATTTGAATCAAAATTAAAGCTGTCGTCCGAACGCTGCATTGATGCATGTGTGTTTCAGTTACCCAATAAAACCTGGCGCATGTATTACAATAATGAAGTGGATCGTAAATCTATTTACTACGCTGACAGTCCGGATTTATATAAATGGACGGATAGTGGAAAAAAAGTGGTCGGTGACCAAAGTGGCGAAGGTCCTAAAGTATTCAGGTGGAAGAATAAAAACTGGATGATAGTGGATAACTGGCGTGGATTAGGAATTTACTCGTCTGATGATATGATGAACTGGAAACGCCAAAAAGATAATATCCTCCAAGCGCCCGGCACAGGAGTAGATGATAAAGTGATTGGTGGACATGCCGATGTGCTGGTTGATGGCGACAGAGCCTACGTGGTTTACTTCACACACCCGGGTCGGATTATTGAAAATAAAGGAAAAGATAGTTTTGAAACTCGGAGAAGTTCACTACAGATTGCCGAGTTGGAATATCGCGATGGCGAAATATTTTGCGACCGCAACAAGCCTGTTTTCATCCATCTTGATGCCAGTAAAAAGTAATTTGCTAACTTTGGCATTCGTTACTAGGAACAAAGAGAAAAGACAAAAGATATAAGATTCTCACTAACCTTTTTATAGAAAATGAAAAAACTAATTTTAATCGGATTGGCAATGGCATGTTTCTCCATGTTGTATGCACAAAAACAATTTTTCAAAGCGGAGAAAATGGTAGAAACAGGCGTTTACTACTATCCCGAAGCATGGAATCCCGAACAATGGGATCGTGATTTTAAGAAAATGGCAGACATGGGTTTTGAATTTACCCACATGGCAGAATTTGCATGGGCACAAATTGAGCCCAGCGAAGGTGTTTATGATTTTAAATGGTTGGACAAAGCACTGGAATTGGCGGCTAAACACAATTTGAAAGTAATCATGTGTACTCCTTCGGCCACGCCTCCGGTATGGCTTGTCAGAAAATACCCGGAAGTATTGGTAGAAATGCCAAACGGGCAGACGGCTCAGCATGGAACACGTGAACAGTACTCATGGTCGAGTACAAAATACCGTGAGTTGACGACAAAGGTGGTGGAAGCAATGGCCAAACACTATGGTAACGACAAACGTATCTGGGGCTGGCAAATAGACAATGAACCATCGCATTACAGTGCATTGGATTACAGTCCGGCAGCTCAGGTAAGTTTCAAAGCCTGGCTCAAAAAGAAATATCAAACCATCGACGCGTTGAACAAAGCATGGGGAACTCCTTTCTGGTCGGGGATTTACACCGACTTCAGCCAAATTGAGATACCAAATGCAGGTCGACAATATTCGGGCAATGCAAGTCCAACCTCGTTTGTAGATTTCAAACGCTTCAATGCCGATGAGTGTGCATCCTATGTCTCGTTGCAAAATACCATCTTACATTCCATAGTATCTAAGTCGCAATTTGTGACGTCGAACTTTATGCACGGCCATACCGATGTAGACCCTTGGAGAAACAAAGACCTTGACTTTATTTGCTACACCATGTATCCGGTGGCCGGTTATTCCGATGGTGTAGGCGAACAAGGTTTCAGAATGGGCGATCCATGGCGTATTTCCTATGCCAATGATTTCTTCCGTCCGCTAAACGGTGTTACAGGTGTGATGGAATTACAACCCGGTCAGGTAAACTGGGGAACCTACAACCCTCAACCCTATCCGGGAGTCATCAGAGCCTGGTTGTGGAATGCTTTTGCCGGTGGCCTTGACTTTATTTGCTCGTATCGTTTCCGTCAACCGCTATATGGTGGTGAACAGTTTCACTACGGCATGGTGGGAACCGACGGCGTTACCGAATCGATTGGAGGCAAACAGTACAGTCAGTTTATGACAGAAATACGCGACCTGAGAAAAGTATATACTCCCAACGCGCAAATGCCAAAAGAATATGCAGCCAGAAAAACAGCACTTTTGTACAATGCTGATAATGTGTGGGAAACAACCATACAACCGCAAACCGCTCAATGGAATCAGGTTACACATGTTACCAAATACTATTCGTGTATCAAAACGCTATCAGCACCCGTTGATATCATAGGCGAAGATCGTGATTTGAGTTCCTATCCGGTAGTTATTGCACCGGCATACCAAATGGTAGATCGTACTTTGATTGCCAAATGGACAAAGTATGTTGAAAACGGAGGTAATTTGGTACTTTCATGTCGCACAGGGTTGAAAGACCGCGATGGACATTTCTTTGAAGCTCAGTGGGCTGATGCTATCACCAATCTGATTGGAGCTAAAATAGCGATGAACGATATGCTGGGAGCCAAAATGAACGCAAAAGTAAGCTATAATGGCAATACTTATCTTTGGAACAACTGGGGCGATATGCTCGACCCAATGGCAGGCACCGACACCTGGGCAACCTATGCCGACCAATTTTATGCAGGTAAAGCATCCGTAGTGCACCGCAAACTGGGCAAAGGAACCGTAACCTATATTGGTACCGACACCGACGATGGCAAACTGGAAAAAGACGTATTGAAAAAAGTGTACGAATCGGCCGGAATTGGCGTAAAAGAATTGCCCGAAGGCGTAATGCTTAACTGGCGCGACGGTTTCTGGGTAGCGATAAACTACTCATCAGTAAACGTTACCATAGATATTCCACAAAATTCCACTATCCTTTTCGGAACAAAAGACCTAACTCCGGCTGGGGTGGCTGTGTGGAAGTAGAATAAACTAACTTGACTTTATAAAAAAGGCGTGAACACATCGGTATTCACGCCTTTTGTTTTTGTTATTTTGTTTTTAATCCTTATTTCCAACTATCCGTTCTGAAAGGCGAAGCTGGTAGTTTTTGTCTGTTACAAAGGGTTGCAAACAAGGGAGGAGAGGTATTTTATACACTTCAATGAAATGAGAGAGATGATTGAAAAGAAACAACTCATAAACTAAATTAATGCCGAATCGGATTAAGCGAATACTTAATCCGATTCGTATTCATTTTTTAGATAAAGCTTTTATTTTATAATCAACGCTTGCGTAAAGCAACCGTTGAAATTCAGGAAATGAATAGATAAAAATGAAATTTGGGATAAAAGATGAAGTATTTGACTTAATATTACTCTTTTACTATTTTTCCTTTTAATACATTTGTGAGGTATTTAAATCAATAATAATAATAATAATAATCAATGATGAAAGTTAGTTTAAAGTTAGTAGTTTTTGTTTCTATGTTCCTGTTTGCAGCAAACAGTTTTGCCCAACAATACGATACCATTCAATGGAAAACGTTGAAAGATTATCGTACGCCCGAATGGTTTCAGGATGCAAAGTTTGGAATTTACCCACACTGGGGAGTTTACTCAGTTCCGGAATTTGGAAACGAGTGGTACGGCTACCAAATGTACGACAAGTTATCTCAGTCGCCAGGCTATGTACCAAAAACAATGAACCCTCATCATGTTGCAACGTATGGCGATCCGGGAACATTTGGATATAAAGATCTTATACCGTTATTTAAAGCAGAGCATTTTAATGCAGATACCATGATGACGCAAATAGCCAATGCGGGTGCAAAATACTTTGCGCATTTAACTTCACATCACGATGCATTTTTGATGTATAACTCGAAACTTACACGATGGAACTGTGTGAATATGGGGCCTAAAAAAGATGTGGGGTTGATGTTTCAGACTGCAGCTAAAAAGTTAGGGTTACGGTTCGGGATTAGCAATCACCTGGCCGAGAACGATTGGTTTTTCCAATTCAACTGGCACAATAACTTCGATGCAGCAAAAGACACCACGTTGTCCGATCTATACAACGACTATAATCCGTCTATCGACTTAACTAACACGGCTCCAAGCGACCGTTGGTGCAAGCGTTGGGTGGCCATGTCCGAAGAAATGATAGATTATTTCAAACCCGATTATGTATATTATGACCGCGGTTGGAGTATGCATCCTAAATGGACAACTTATCGCAAGACGCTAGCAGCTTACCAATACAATAAAGCCATAGAATGGGGAAGAGGTGTTTATGGAGCTCCGGGCGTCGCGTTGTTGTATAAAGACGAAGGTCTTGTGGCCGGAGGTGCTATCCTTGACCACGAAAACAGTATTCCTTCAGACATACAAGCTTTACCATTTCAGTGCGACCAATCTATTTCGCGGAATAGTTGGGGGTATGTGGCGAATGATAAATATTGGTCTTCGTCTTATTTGATTAATCGCTTGGTGGATATTGTAAGTAAAAACGGAAATATGATGTTAAGCATTAATCCAAAGTCCGACGGAACGCTTCCCGATTCAACATTGAACCGATTGTCAGAAATTGGGAAATGGATAAAAATCAATGGAGAAGCTATTTATGCCACTCGTCCTGCCAAAACTTATGGCGAAAACGGAGCACAAATAAGATTTACACGCAACAAAGAAAATACCGTGATATATATTTTTAGTACTAATTGGCCTGGTGAGAATGCCTTGCTAAATATTGCTGCTTATAATTCAATTAAATTGGAGAGCGCAAAGATTTTGAAGATTACGATGTTGGGTAACAGTGCTAAACCGTTGAAATGGTCACAAAATGCGACAGCTTTGACAATTACAATGCCATCGACCAAACCACTGGCTTGCAACTATTGCTATGTATTTAAAGTAGAATTCAAGAGTAAATTATAAACTCTGTATAGTTCCATAATAAACGATTATTCCTTCGATACAATATAATAGAATCTTGTCAGCAGCAGACAGGTTTCTATTGTTTTTGAATAAGCTTAGCAAAATCGAAGTCAAATACGCTACAAACTTTTAATTATCAGCATTTTCAGTAGATACAGACACATTTATGGTTGAAAACATTACAGATCTAAATCAATATAATTTATGAAACAACCAAGAAAAGTATCAAACTTATTAATTCAATTTACATGGTTATTCACAACAATAAGTATTTTCACTATAATTATCTACAATACAGATAAATCTTTTGCGACTAATTTAGTAGATGGTTTTTTGAGGATATTGAACATTTCAATATTCATTGTATATTATCAGTACTTACGTGAAATTCGAAATGCTGCATCAATTGAGACTTATAGAGAAAAACGTAGAAAAATTGCATTTTTTATATTTTTCTTCACATGGATATTGACTACCGGCCTCTTAATATCTGAATCTTTGCTTAAACATTTAGACGTAAGATGGCTTCGTTTTACGTTGGGTGGATTATGCATGTCAGCATTCACTATTTTGTTAGTACATATCTCAGTAAAATACGCCCTTTTTAGTAAATCAATAGAAAAACTGTAAAATGAAAAGATCAATAATTCTACTCTTTATACTTGGCTCATTAGTCATAAATACTAATGCACAACTATATGGATTATTTAAACCGCTAGGGAAAGTAATACTTTTTGTAGATACATTAAAAGCAAATAATACCATAGATGTTCAGATATCTAAGCTTAAAAATGACACCAATGCTATAAGAAACAAATATATTAACAATTATAATCTAGCTATTTGTTACATGGCTAAAAATAAAACTGATAGTGTTTGTTTTTATCTTTTGCGCTCTCTAATTTCTAATCCATACTTCAATAGACTGATGTTATCCGACTCTGATTTTGATAAATTGCATGGATTACCCTGTTGGGAAAGAATAACTGATAAAATTGATTCGGTATTTTTGACTACAATTCCCAATGTATCAAAACCAAAACTGGGCATTGAGCTATTTCATGTTTTTGTACTGGATCAAAAGGCTCGTGGCTATGGATTAAAGTTCCCGGATAAGAGTTTGATGAATGTAGATACCTTAAATATAATACGAGTTGAAGAAATAATAAAGGAGCATGGTTGGCCTAATTATTCAATGGTGGGCAAAGTAGCTGCTGATGGAGCATTTATGGTTATACAACACTCAAGCACTCAGATTCAAAAAAAGTATCTTAATCAATTACTGGATGCTGCAAAGAAAAAAGAAGCTAGTTCAGAGTCAGTGGCCTTATTGCAAGATAGGATAATGTCAAATGAGTCTCATTACCAGATTTATGGTACACAGGTTTTTAAAATACAAGATCCAAAAACAGGCAAAATGAGTAAATATACTTACTATCCGATACATGATGAAGTAAATGTAGATAAACGACGTAAAGAAATGGGACTTATCCCATTGAAAGATTACCTGAAAATATTTGGTATTGATTATGTGCCTGGAACGAAGTTTAAACCACCAGTTTTTGAATAATTCTATATTTGAATGTCAACAACAAATACAATACACATTATCAATATTGCATCTACCCACTCAAAAATAGTCACTTAAAAATAAGAAGCGTGAATACAACCGGATTGTATTCACGCTTTCTATTTATAATACAATTTATTTCAAGTAATATACTACAATATCCCGTCTAGTCTAGCAATTTATTCACGGCTTCACTAAATTCTTTTTCACTGCTTGGGCGCGGTGCATTCATCTCCACTATTTGTCCGTTTTTATCAATCAACATGTAACGCGGAATTCCGTCTATTTTATACTGGGTACCAATACTTTTCCATTGTGCTTCGGAAAGTTTGAAGTGTTCTCCAGTCATACCACTAATCATTTTCTTCCATGTCAGTTCTGGTGAGCTTGCTCCTGTGATATAAACAAAAACAACATCCTTACCTTTAAAATCTACTTTCCGTTTTTCGGAATAGGGCATTTCGGCTTTACATGGACCGCACCATGTAGCCCAAAAGTCCACATACACCACTTTGCCTTTGTATTTTTCAACAATAGCAGCAGTCAAATCTTTTGTATCTTCGGGCAAAACATAAGTATTTACACCATCTGGGAGTTTGGCATTTTTAATTATAGATACTGCCGCTTCCACCTCTGTGTTGCGTTGCAATAATTGTGATAACAACTCCTGAGTCTTAATCTTCTCGGTCAGATAACTGATATCAATCGGTCTTAAAACAACATCTTCATTAGCAATTGTATTTCCATACTTTCGAATAGTACTTAAGTCTTCTGAAAACCCCTTAGGAAGTCCATATTTCTTATTTGCACCTTCGGATTTACTTGTAAATAACTTCGATATTACAGATTTGTATTTCTCGTAAATACTATCAATCCTAGCTCTATTTTCATTCATGAAAGTTTTATATATCTCATAATTCTCATTCGAATTTATATTACTCTGTACATCATTATATCTCTGTAAAAGAGCATTCTCTGAGCTTGTTGGGGATGCATATTGTTTTATATAAGCTAGAATTTCCGGGGTTTTGAGGCGTACTGCATTTCGTTGAAGAGTGCTTAATCCTGTAATCAGATCACCATACTCCGGCAACAAAACAGCATCGGGATTATTGTAAAACGTTGTATCTGACATCAATGGTAGAAAATCAATCTGTTCGGGTGTTACTCCTGATTTAGCAGCACCTTTTGTAAGATCAGAAATCATGGCATATTTTAAGTAAAGCTGCATATAGGTATCCAGTTTTACATTTACAGGATGTGTAGTTTGCCATGAAGCGTAAGCCTTACTTGCCTTCTCCGATTGATCTTTTCTCCAACCAAAAAAAGACCCCCAGCCATCATTTAAATTGTCGGATAGATTACGAGCAGTTGGGAAATAGGGATGAGCAAGCGAAAAGACCTGATATTCATTATTTACGCGTTCGTTATCGCCACCAAAAACCACTCCTTTTTCATCCTCGTTGCGATAACTTATAAAAATATGATTCCCCGGTTCAGCAATAAACGAAACTTCGCTCAATGGAGACTGTGGTCCGAGTTGATTGGAAAAGGTAACTTTCGCAACATGATTAAATGGTATTCTTACATTGAAAGTACCATCCGCACCCACCTCAAGAGGATAAGCATGTGGAAGATCAGAAATTACTTGAGGAACTAACAATGCTACTTTTTTTGAAAATAAAGGATTAGCCACCTGATAATAGCCTGATACTGTCAGACTATCTGATTTCGTGTAAGTATTATTAAACATGGAATTATCAATCACATTAAATGTCATTTTCTTACTCAGATTCAAGGTTTTCCCATTAGCTACAATTGTGATCGTTGCATTCGGTTTCAAACGCACCTGAAGTGTTGTCTTCATGGTTTTGGACTTTGACAGTTCTAAAGAAGCAACATTAGCAGCACTTGTCAATACTTTGTAATCCCAGAATTGATTGTTCCAAAAGATCTTTTTTTCATAGAAACCCACTTTCCAGCTTCCTTTACCATTCGTAGCATACCAATTGCCTTCGAGATTAGGCAATGCAGCAAGTTGTTTGGTAAAAACAGTCGTTCTCGGAGCAAGCCACAACCCATACCAGGCAGCACCTTTACCGCTAAAATCGGCACTCGTTATATTTATAACTTTAGTAGTAGGATCAATAGCTTGGAAGATGAATTGAAAATACTCTTTTTTCCCTGAGCCTACAACAAAATCAGGGGCAAGAGGAAGCGTTCTGATTCCTGTTTGCTTGTACTTTTTACCGGTGGCAGGATCTTCTATATAATTTTCCAAACTACCCCAAGATCTATCACCTTTTCCTAAACCATACTGCCCGTAAACAATGGTTGCAGTATCCGTAATTTGAATCGAATCTACCAACCAACCCCGCATTCCTTTACCTTCTACATAAGGCTTAACGACTACTTTGTTGATAGCATGAGAACAGAGAAATGCGCCGGCCATAAGGCAGCAGAATAGGATTTTTTTCATAAATAGATAATTTAAAGCATTAGTTATTTTTAGATAATAGTATTTACGGTTAAGTAGTGATATATCGTAGATTGGAAGCTATTTCCAACTATCCGTTCTGAAAGGCGAAGCAGGTAGTTTTTCTTTGTTACAAAGATTAGGCATAGCGGTTTCGTCCCATGCAAAGCGTACGGCAACCGGCTGTTGAACGCCCGTTGAGCTCACTATCACGCTATTGCCTTTGATGACAGCTTGCGCCGGTACGAATTGATGATCTGCTCCGGCAATGGTGAACCAACTGAGTGCTTGTCCGTCGCCACTTATCAATCCACTACCCGTTTGGGTAAATGAAAGCTCAATGCTGTTTCCATTCACTTTCATGCTACTATAAAGCGGTCCTGAATACACCAGCTTCTTGCCATAGTCTTTTGCCAATGCCCAAAGTGATAACCGGCGACCGACTTCCCATTTATATCCGGGATGGATATTGCTTAAATCGTCGACCAAATCGGTAGTCACTACCATTCCTGAGTTTGGAAAATCAAGACAGTTGGCTTGTGCTTCCCAGTAATATGGCAACAAATCCGTTCCATGTGGAAATCTATCTTTCAATCGTTTGGAGTAATTATGCGATGCTATTTGCACATAATAAAAAGGCAGGTCTTTGTCATTCCAAAGCTCGCGCCAAGTGTCGAGCAACAAGCGAGTTTTAGCAACAAAACTGGTCGTATCATGCACCATTAGGTTCGATTCGCCCTGATACCACAGAAATCCTTTTATGGGATATGGGATGATTGGGAGCAACATGCCTTCAAACATTTTACCCGGTACCATACCATCAATCTTGAAATTATGTTTGCCGGCAATGGAATCTTTAAATAAGGGTGATTGCTCGTAAGCCGTGGGTGGCGTCCATTGCTCCACGCGGGTTCCACCCCACGAAGTAGAAATAATACCTACCGGAACTTTTAATTCGCGGGCAAGCTCTTTTGCAAAGAAATAACCCGCCGCCGAAACATATCGCACAATGGTATCCTTGCTTTCAGCCCAACCTTTGGTAGGAAGTTCGGCTTGTAACTTCTTTTCGACATATAAAACCCTGATAAGCGGATTTCTCACACTCTTCAGTTCCTTCTCAGCAAGATCCTCACCCCGCTTAGAAGCTGCATATTTTTTCAATCGTCTGTCCAGCGGATATTCCATGTTCGATTGCCCCGAACAAAGCCACACTTCACCCACTACAACATTTTCAAGTTCAATCCGGTTAGCCCCTGTGATTATCATTTTACGGGGTACAGCAGAAGCCTTTAATGCATCAAGTTTTAGCTGCCAGTGTCCGGCAGCATCGGTTACTGTCGTTTTTGTTTGGTTAGCAAACGAAACAGTTACCTTCTCATTGGCAGTAGCCTTGCCCCATATTGCCGCCGGTTTTCCGCGTTGAAGAACCATATTGCTCGTTATTACTTTGGGTAATGTTATTTCTGCAGAAATAGAGATAAAAACGAGCAAGAAGAGTGATAAAAAAAGAAGTTTTTTCATAAATTATAAGATGAAATTTACAGTTTAATTTGGTTTCAGCTGATACAGTTTATTGAACAGACCCAAATAGATCCATGATTTGGAGCCGTTATAATGATTTTTGTTGCCATATAAAAATTGTTTGGAGTCTTCATAAATATATTTGTTGCCTTCCAAAAATGTTTTGGAACCGTCATAAAGATTTTTGTTGCCTTCCAAAAATTGTTTGGAGCCTTCATAAAGATTTTTGTTGCCTTCCAAAAAATGTTTGGAACCGTCATAAAGATTTTTGTTGCCTTACAAAAATTGTTTGGAGCCTTCATAATGATTTTTGTTGCCATACAAAAAGTGTTTGGAACCGTCATAAAGATTTTTATTGCCTTACAAAAATTGTTTGGAGCGATCCAAAAAAGAAAAGAGCAGTTCTAAACATACGTTAGTTCAGTCATTTTTTCAAACCAAGCACCTTAAAATCGCCAAACTCCGATACTCGCGAACCCATTAACCTGAGTCCGATTCTACCTGAGTTAAGAACAGGGAATTCATTGGTTTTCCAATGACAGATTTGCTCTTTATCAGTATTTTTGATTTTCATATAAATATCCTCTCCACAACGAATAATGGTGATATGATGCGGCACATCAGTCTTGAATAATCCTGTGCGGAGATAGTCGGGTTTCAGTTCGGTACCTTTCAATCCTTTACCCTGTTCAGGCAAATAGCGCCGGGCACGAATATAATCTTCCGCAGGATTACTGTTGTCATTTTCGAAAGCTGCAAAGCTGATATGATAAGCGTTCATGTGATCAAAATACGTTTTCATTGCCGGAATAGCGCGGAGGCTAGTCCATTTGGAAATATCCTTGTCGTACGCTCCCACTCCGCTCCCTTGTGCAAAGAGATAAATGATATTTACAAATTTAGTAGAAGCATCCCGCTTGGTAAAGTCGAACTCGATGCGCACATCACCTTCAAACTCTTGTTTTGTCCAGAGTACAGCATGGTCGGCATCGCTTGCTGCCGTTACACCGGCACTATAAAGCAAGCCATTTTTAGTCGTTTTCAATTGGGCTTTTTGTCCATCCAAAAACCAGTTATTGCTCCACGACTTTTTAAAGTCATCGGCAAACGTTGGCTTCCAATCCAGCTTTTGAAGTGTTTCGAATGATTTTCGCTCTTCTGCCATTTTAGCATCCGGTATTTTATCTCCAATAAGTTCGAGCAGTACAATGGCATTTAAACCCCACTGAGCAGTGCTATTGGTACCTACCATTGCATTTTCGTGAATGGGATTCAACGCATCAGTACCAGCAATCAGTTTAGTATCATATAAACTTCTAAGCGTTCCTTTCGCATCCATTTTTCGGCCTAACAATTCTTCCCATGCACGTTCAGCCATTTTCGAATCATTCAACTCCTTAGCTGCAAAGGCGGTAAGACGGGGCGTGATAAAGGTATTGTTACCCCAATTGGCCGTTTGTGCAGTTCGTTGCGCATCATTACGAGGCATTGAATAATATTTACAGTAGTCCGTCCATGTTTTGCGGAATGCCGGATAGTCTATCATTTCGAACAACTCCATCAATACTTCATACCCGCCCATAATGGTTGCCAGGTGATTTTTATTGGTAATAGTGGGATTGCCTTCGTAGCTGAGCTTACCTGTTTCCGGGTCGTATCCTAAGCCATTGGGACCTGTGAATAAACCGGACGGCAGTTTAGTAAGACTCTCCATTCCGGCTAAGATCTTTGTGTAATATTTCTTATCACCGGTTCGCTCCCACTCTGTCATCCAATTGCCTACCAGTGCTATCCAGTCCGGTCCCCAACGCAAACGGGCGGGTGTGCTGTAAGGATATTTCTCGCGGGGCTGTGCAATTCGCAACGGATCGTACTTACACATGGCTTTCTCGGCATCCAACGATTCGCGCATCAAATCACCCGAACGTTCGTCGGTAGTGAGGTAATAATATTCCCGCTTCCAGGCTGCTTGTCCGATGCGTCCTTCTTTGGCTCCACATCCCCAATGCGACACATTGTGCCTGCTACCCATACCTTTGAATTCACCGATATGGTAACAATCGACTTCCGAAGTATGACGAGTCATAGCTTCAGCCATTTTGTAAATATCAGCATCGCCGGTGCGCAGGAAACTATACCATAACCAGTTTCCCGGGGCAAGTTCGGTATTATCCCATGCAAAACCGCCAATATCGTAGCGCCACATGTGACGAACCGGATCATAAGTATGCATCACATCACCATAATTCCAGTAACCGTACCAATGATGTTCCTCAATGGCTTGTTTGTAAAACAAGACAGAACTATCCAACTGGTTCTCAATCCACACTTTTGTGTCGTTCGACCGATCGGGCAAGCTCCATGTTCCAAAAGCTTTCTGAGCGTGAAGATATTCGGGCGTACAAATCAACTGATTAGGAGCAGTTCCCTGATTGGCCATTGCACTTATCTGTTGTCTGTCCGGCAATTGATCGAACGGAAATAAGGTCATCTCACTGGTGCGCGCTACTCCCAACGGGGTGCTTAAACCTGGCTGTACATCTTCGTACGTGGCTAATAAACCATGTGGAATAGTGTCGTAATGTCGCAAATCCATTGCTTCCGCCTCTTTGGACCATAAGCAGACTTTCAATTGCGCCACACTGCTTCGCGTATTGTCAATCTCTAAAGAAGTGGGGTAAGATTGCCAAAAGTTCTTCAACGACACAGCCAGTCCACTGGATACATCACCCACAAAAGCCAGACCCGATGAACGACTTCCTGAGTTTGCGAACAGCCACGAACTTTGGTTGTTGGTACGTTTGCTAATAGTAAATGCATCGGAAGTGGTTTGAGTGAGTTTGTAACTGTTCCACGAAGGAAAGTCGGTATAATAGTTCAATGCCACAGAATCAGATTGGGTAATCTCCGGGATTCGTTCACCATCTACTTGCTTTGCGGGAAAGCTATTATCGCCTTTATACGTAAACGGATAGCGACCGATAAGCGGTTTCACTGCCTCGCTCCACAAGCCACCGTTACTACCCGAGAAGCCAACATGACGGTTATGATCACTTTCGCGCATCGGCACATCGAAAACCAATCCAAGTTCTTTAATAAAATCTTTTTGCTGATCACCATCATAAACAAAAGAGTGAACCACCCGAACAGTTGGCGAACCGGCATAGAAATAAAGTCGAACGGTAAAAGGAAAAATCTCACGGCCGTTTTTTATCGATTTATGAACACCGGTTATCTTGATCACTCCACGAACAGGCCCCGATTGCTCAACAATCACCTCTTTCACCTCACTTTGATAATCTTCGTAGCTGAGCGTTTGCTCATTCCATTTCTCTCTATTCTCAAGCGTACAAACCAGTCGACCATTGTTAGCCACTACCTTTCCATTCACACTCAACTGCTTCACCAAAATATTTCCTTTGGTACTTATTTCGCAATTCAACGAACCGGTCTTTACCTGAATAACGTCTTGCACTTTGGAAACAGTCAAACCGTTGATCTTGGCTATTTTTTCTACAGGGTTTAATGTATAACTCTTCTGAGGTTCAGTAGCAGCGGCACATCCCATCCATTTTATAGACCCATCAGGCCAGTAAGCTAATGGCCATGTTTGAACAGGAATAACATTATTTGTAGTGGTATTAAGGACAAAAGCCTGATCCTTTTTTACCATTCCTTTAGCAAAAGGAACACCCCAACTAACACCGGTTTTCAGTCTCGGAGTTTCGCCTATCCATTTTAAATCAACAGATTGGCTATAAGAAAACAAATTAGTAACTATAAATATAAAAATCAGAAGTCTGTGTTTGTTCATAAACAGAGTTATTAGAATAAATCAACATACAAAGTAAATCATTTTAACTTGATAATAAATAGAAAATCGTTCATTAATCCTGCATAATCATACAGGGTTTAATGAACGATTTATCACGGAAATATAATTTCCTACATTCTGTTCTATCTACAGCTATTGAAATAAAACTGGAGAAATACTTGTAATTTACGTCTGAATAGCTTTCAGTGGTTCAGCCTATTTAGCAATAACACTATACTTTTCACCGGCTTTTGATTCAAAGCTAGTGATATAATTTGTTTGATTGTAAAAAGGAACTAGTTTGATTTCTGTCTTTACACCCGCAATTTCAACTGGCACATTGGTACGTAACACGCACTTACCACCAATGGATGATTTAATCGTAGCCGTCTTGAGTTTGCCCTTTTGCCAATCGATATCTACTTCGAATCCTCCACGGGCACGCAATCCTTTTACAAAGCCTGTTTCCCATTTCGAAGGCAAGGCGGGTAGCAATTGGATAGCGTCCAAATGACTTTGCACAAACATCTCAGCTATACCGGCAATAGATCCAAAATTACCATCAATCTGAAACGGTTTATGTGCATCAAAAAGATTGTCGTAGGTCGATTGTTTCAATAGTTCCTGATACATTTTGTAGGCATGATCACCATCGAGTAGTCGCTCCCAGAAATTGATTTTCCAGGCCTTGCTCCAACCGGTTCCACCATCGCCACGTATCTCTAGTGTTTTACGACAAGCATCCGCAAATTTAGTATCCAACAAGGGAGAAATCTCACGTCCCGGGTGCAACCCAAATAAATGTGATACATGTCGGTGCAATGAATCAACATCCTGATAATCGCCATACCATTCCTGTAAATTACCTTTTTTGCCAATGTGCAAAGGATTCAATTTTGCTCGTTTTTCTATCAAGGTTTTTCGGTAATCGGCATCAATTCCAAGTATTTCTGAAGTCTCAATCATATTGGTAAATAAATCCCAAATAATTTCCATATCCATGGTAGAAGCAATGGTTACCGCAGTCTTTGTTCCGTTCGGAAGATAATAATCATTTTCGGGCGAAGTTGATGGAGCCGTTACCAATTTGCCATCATGCTCAACCAACCAGTCCATGCAAAAATCAGCAGCGCCTTTCATCAATGGATAAGCTTTTTCTTTTAAGAATTTCTTATCTCCGGTGTATCGATAATGTTCGAATAAATGTTGACACAACCACGGACTTCCCAATGCCCAGTTGGCCCATTTAGGATCACCAACGCCTTCACCTACAGGATTTGCTAAGGCCCAGATATCAGAATTATGATGCACAGCCCAACCGCTGCAATTATAAAAGTTCTTGGCAATAGCTTTACCATTAATGGATAAGCGCTCTATTTGGTCAAAAAGTGGCGTGGCACATTCTGATAAATTCAGAATTTCTGCCGGCCAATAGTTCATTTGTAAATTGATGTTGGTGGTATAATTACTCCCCCATGACGGACGAATATTACCATTCCATATTCCTTGTAAATTAGCAGGAAGCCCTCCTGGACGACTTGACGAAATCAACAAATAACGACCAAAATTAAAATACAACATTTCCAAAGAAGCATCATCAGCTCCATTCTTATAGTCGGCTAAGCGTTGATCAGTTGGCTTATTATTAGTTGGGTTATCGGTTATTGATAACTGCACACGTTTGTAGAATTTTTGAAAATCATTCACATGCGCCACTTTCAATTCTGAAAACGTCTTCTTCGAAGCTGCATTGAGATAATTTAGGGCAATTGCGTCCTCATTTTTACCATCAGTAACCGGGCATTTATCAAAACCATTGAAACTTGTTGCTGCTGAAATAAGCACCACTGCTTCCGTAGCATTCGAGATATTGATTGCACTGTCGTTAGTCACTTTACCATCGGTGGAAATCACTTTCACCCTAAACTGAAAACGCATGCCTTTGCAATTTGCTTCATCCTCAAAAATAATAGGTTTGGGAGCACGACGACTATCGGAAGTGATTCTGGCTTTCCCTTTCAAAACCATCTCGCGATTAGACGCAAATTCACGTTTAAAACTTAATTCGTGACGAGAGATAAGACTACAATTCAACTTGCCTTTGACACTGGCTTTTAATCGGAGCACCATCACCTGGTCGGGTGCCGACGAAAACATTTCTCGGGTATAATTTACTCCATCAACCGTAAAACTTGTTGTAGCTATAGCATTTGTCAAATCCAAATCGCGGTATTGATTACTAATCTTACCCGCAAAAGGTTGTTTGATAATCAAATCGCCAAGCGGTTGATACATTTGGCAGTTATCACCTTGCATCTTGCGCATGTTCTTCACTGCATCTCCATAATTTCCCTCAAAAAGTGCTTTTCTTACGATAGGTAAATATCCGGGAGCTTCGGGGTTTGGATTTGGGTTCACCGGACCTCCAGTCCAAAGTGATTGTTCGTTGAGCTGCAGGGTTTCCTCGGTTACACGTCCAAAAATCATAGCACCCAATCGGCCATTTCCAATGGGCAGAGCTTCGTCCCATACTTTGGCGGGTTGCGTGTACCACAAAGTAGATGCATTTGTCGGTTTTTGCGCACTCACATTCATCCCAATAGTTAGCACCATGGCCGAAATAAGGAATAATGTTTTGCTGTTCTGTTTAATTTTCATTTCTTCAATTTAATTAATTTTAATTCGCGAATAATATTTTGTTTAATCAAGTGTTGGCCAACCATCTTTATAAAAAAAACCGACTTGACATTTAATTCAACCTGACAGAAAGAAATATTGGAATAAATTAGCATACAAAGGAAATCATTTAAACTTGACAATAAATAGAAAATCGTTCATTAATCCTGCATAATCATACAGGGTTTAATGAACGATTTTTAAGTTCGATAAAGCTGTTTAGAGAAAACTGATTTATACAAATCAATTGAAGAAATAAAAAGCGACACAAACAAAGATCGTTTTATCCATTTAACTTCTTGATAACTCTTGCAGGATTTCCCACTGCTAAGGTATCGGCCGGAATATCTTTTGTAACTACCGATCCAGCTCCAATTACCGCTCTGTCGCCAATGGTTACGCCCGGACAAATCGTTGAGTGACCTCCAATCCAGCACTCTTCGCCAATAGTTACCGGTTGGCAGTCTTCCCAGGTTCTTCTTTCCTCAACATTGACAGGATGCCTTGCTGTGTAAATATGAACACCTGGTGCGAGAAGTGTTTTTTTCCCGATGGTAACTTTTGCTCCGTCGAGAATACAAGCTCCCGAATTAATAAAGACTCCATCTGCCGCGTGTATATTTTCTCCATAATCGCAATAGAAAGGTGGCACAATATTTAAATTTTCGGCTGCATTAGTACACAACTCATTGATAGTTGCCTGAAATTTATCGGTGTAATATTCTGTCACATTTAATTTATGAAGAATATGCTTAACATTAGTCCGAATATCAGTCAATTCCTTACAAAACGCATCATATGGTTCTCCCGAAACCATTTTTTCTTTTTCTGTTTTCATTTAAATATCAAAATTGTGTATTTGGATTTTCCAATAGACTACGAATGACATCCTGCGCACAATACATTATTGTTTCTCCAGCAACTCATATTCATCTTTCGTCACTTTTACTATTGTTCCGTGGCGAATACCGGTAGGAAGTGAAATCTGATCCGACACATCAGACCAATCAATTAAATTCGTTGATGTTATGGCTCCGTATTTATGTTGCGTATATTTGTCAAAATAAACAATCCATTGCTTATCTACACGCAACGCAGCAGGACCTTCTGCCCAATAGTTACCGGTAATTGCCGCACCGGGAGCTGAATATGGACCGGTAAGTTTTTTAGCATAAGCTATTTTTATATTTTTCTGTGCCGGCTCTCGGGTTTCATCCTTCAAAAACATGACATACTGCTTTCCGTCATTTACTATCGATGCATCGATAACATTGAAACCTTTGTCGTAAAGCAACTTTGTTTTGCTGAATTTTTTAAAGTCCTTAGTGATGACGTAATAAATACGATGATTGTACCCGGCTTCAAGCTTTGAGGCAGATTCTTTAAATTTGCCTTTGATGGTCGTAGCCCAATAGATCATATAAGTTTTCGTAGTCCAATCGCAGGTAATTTCAGGTGCCCAACAATTCCTGGCACTGTCCTGCTGTTGCATCACCGGAATATACACTTGTTCCGACCATTTCACCAAATCGTCAGAACTGGCGTAACCAATTCCTTTATCCGTCCAACTCACTGTCCATACCATATGAAATTTTCCATCAAATCCTTTGATTACGCAAGGGTCACGCATCAACTTACCATTTGCCACTTTTGGTGTTAGAAATGATTGATCATTTTTAAAAGCTGTCCAGTTTAACCCATCTCTACTACCAGCCAAATGTAATCCGTCCAGACCATTATTTTTAAAATAGGCAAAAACGTAGTAGTTTTTTTCTTGTGACGTAGCGGATGGATTCGAATAGGAATTTGACTGGTTGGTCGCTGCATCTTTCATCACCGATTGAGCTTGAATATTTCCACCACAAAAACAGACAAGAAAGGAAATGATAAAAAAGAATTGTTTCATGTTATTGATATTTAATGTTGATTTTTAGTAATTAATGAACTCATAAATCCATTTTAAAGCACACAAAAAAGAATAGGAAATACAATTGAAATAAAGGAAATTACAACTTTACTTTTCTCAAGGCAAAGTTACTAAAACCTTCGAATGAAATAAAGCACAACAACATTCCAAATTCAAACATTTTAATCCATAAAACCAAAAAAGTACAATAAAACTGGTGGACAAAATTGTATACACCCTACAAACAGCACAATATCCCCCATCTCTACCGCAGCATCAACAAACACACAAAATACTGTTTTAAAGAAATTTAACCACATATCAACTCACAACAAGTGATTGCTATTCCTAATCAAAAGTGTACAATAAGTTTTGAAACACAAATTAAACTTTTGTTCTCAAATTCATAAGTTTAGTATAAAATTCTATATATATGTACAAAATGACAGTTCTGATATATGGTTAATATACTACTTTCGCAGCTGTATATTTGTTCAGTGGACTTTGCTGACAAAAAACATATCAGAATATCTTAAATTTATCAGATTCATGAGAAACTATTTAAAAATCGCGATCCTATTATCGATTGTTATGTTCTCTTTTGTTCGTTGCTCGAATGAAAAAGACAGTTATTTCGACAGGCCGAGTTGGCTAGAGCCACCCATCTATCAAGTCTTGGAAAAACAAGGCAAGTTTACCAATTACTTGAAATGCGTCGACAAAACGTTGTATGCTGGAACACTTAAAGCAAGCGGTCTTTACACTGTTTTTGCGCCAAACGACGAAGCTTTTAAAAAATACCTTAGTGCTAAAGGGTATGCATCTGTATCAGATATGCCAGATAGTTTGGCAAATCAAATTGTAAGCTATTCTATTGTTTACAATAATTATTCATTCGACCGTTTGACGGATGTTTTAAGCGGCGGCTGGGATACATTAACAAGTATCAAGAAGAAAACTGCCTATTATGAAACCATCCATCAAGAAAATTACATGGGTAAAAACATATGGGTATGGGATATTCCGGCTTCTACATTTAATCTTGCAGATCAAAACTACAAATACATTCCTTTCTATCTAAGTAGAAACTTTGAAAGTAATCGAACCGCAGCCCAAGCCGCAGAAGATTATGGGTGCTTCTACTCAACTCCATATACTGGAAACAACGTTCAAAGTGCCTCGATTATAACAAAAGACATGAAAGCCGAAAACGGTGTTGCTCATGAAGTGGATCAAGTACTTGAACCATTACCTACACTAGAAAAACTGATTAAAGATCCTGACTATTCCGAATTCAATAAATTAGTCAATATAAAAGGATCTACTGGTTCACCCTATTTTATTTCGTACATGTTCAACCAAACGGTGACTGATAAATGGGCTAAAGCAATGCCTTCTAAGAACATTACTGAAGTTTACATGAAGATTTATGGCAGTCTGGCTATAAATCTCAACAGTGAGAAATATGGAACAACTGACAAGCAAGCAGAACAAGGAGGTTATACACTTTTTGCACCTAGCAATACAGCGGTTACCAAATTTTACGAGGATAAACTAAAAACTTATTATCCAGATGGAATTGATAAGGCACCAGCAGATGTAATATACTATTTCCTAAATGCACAAATGTCTAGCGATTTAATTTGGGCCAAAGACTTTAAATCAAGTATGAATGTATGGGGAGAGTACTTGAATGGGAAAGGACCAACGGGAGATAATTTCAACAAGGGAAACTACAAAAAAATTGTACCTGCCAGCAACGGACTCTTCTATGGTTCTGACAACTACATCAAAAGTAAATATTTTGAAACAGTTTTTACTGAGATACTTTTGAACCCCAGATATAATATGCTAAACCATGCATTCACTGAATATTACAGCTCATCATTAAAAGAAGAACTTCTTAGATGTGAATTGAATGGATATACTCAGGAAAATTACACCATACTATTACCGTCTGATGCTCAATTAGCGGCTGATGGGTTTAGTTGGATTTGGCTTGCGGGTTCAAATAAATACGGATTCGCAAACACACAAGCTGCAAGTACACTCGGCAGTTTTGATGTTGCCACACGTATTCAACGTTTAGTTAGGTCACACGTTTTCAAGAGAATAAAAAACAGTGACGTTAACTCTGCCATCACGAATTTCTCTACCGACCCATCCTTTGCTGCTGCTTACGGTGGTTATTCCTATGCCGTTAATGATTATGGAGACATGATTCGGTACAAAGATGGAAAAATTCAAATGGTAGGTAATTATGATGAAAACGACTGGGTAACAGCAACTCCCTATAAAACATTTATGAATGGGCAGGTTTTCACTATCGATAAAATGCTTCAATATTCAAGACGGAATACACTTCCAAATACTCCAACTGGTTATACAACTCAAGATTTATTAGTATATATCAAAAGCATGGCTGTTACCAATCCAAATGTCAGCAAGTTTGTATCATATATTACAGCTAGTATGAACACTATAAACAACGATTTACTTGGATTAAACAATGATATGATACTTACCATATTTATGCCCACCAATACAGAGATAGATAAAGCGGTAACTAATGGAGACCTGCCTACACTTGCAACTATTAGCACAGATATAACTTCTAAAAACAAAGCAGTTAGGTTTATCATGTATCATATAGTCAAAGATAAACAGTTTGTTGATGATGGATTAAAATACATTATGCCTAATACAGAGAAAGTTACAGAGGAAGTTAGATCTACTGTTTTGAAAGATGTGGTTGACAATACATATTTAGCTATAAGCAAAGATGGAAATGGATATATAAATGTTTCTACGAAAGCTCTAAGTACTGGGAAAAATCTATCTAATTCTGTAAAAACAGCTAAAGTAGTTAGAGGCCTTACCAGAAGTAATTTCTTTGGAGGAAGAGCGGTTCTACATGAGATAGATAGTTATTTTGTTTATCAAAGAGTTCAGTAACGGTAAAATGATTAATATGATTAATATGAAAAACAGAATTAATATAAAATTTTTATTGGTCTTTGTATCATTATTGTTGTCGTTCACTTTGATGGCACAATCGAAGACTATAATCAGAGGAAAGGTAATATCAGCAGTTGACAAACAACCATTAATAGGTGTTTCTGTGGCTGAATATGACAAAAATAATCGTATTCTGAATGGTGTAATTACAGATATTGACGGCAACTACACATTAAAAATTAGTGGAGGTCCCGGCACAGTGATATCATTTTCTTATATAAGTTATAAACCGATTAAGAAAACAGTTGATAATACTGGAGTGATTAACGTGAGTTTAGAAGATGCAGCTTTGGCTATTAAGGATCTTGTTGTAACAGGAAAAAAACAAATCAACACCGGTATTGGAAACATTGCCGAACGTGATATGACCTTTGCTGTAAGTAGAATAGAAACTAAAGATCTGGAAGGACTACAAGTTGCTTCTATTGACGAGGCATTACAAGGTCGTATGGCTGGTGTTGATATTGTTGCCAGTAGTGGCGAACCGGGTGCAGGAATGTCGATAAGAATCCGTGGTACCACTTCAATTAACAATGGTTCAGATCCACTAATTGTTGTGGATGGAATTCCATATGACACTCAAATTGGAGCTGATTTTGACTTTGCAACAGCCGATGATCAAAGTTATGCGCAATTACTCAATATTTCGCCTGCGGATATACAGGATATTACTGTATTAAAAGATGCAGCTGCCTGCGCCTTGTATGGTAATCGCGGTGGTAATGGTGTATTATTGATCAAAACTAAACGTGGTGCTTTTAGTAAACCAGTTGTATCCTATACCTTTAAAGGAACGATGAATACACCGGCTGCACCTATTAAAACATTAAATGGAGATCAATACAGAACATTGATTCAAGAAGAAGCGCAAAATGCAGGTACACCTCTTAGTGCCGCAAATTTCCCTCAATTGTTTCAAGACCCAAACAATCCGACGTATTTTTATAATTATAATAAAAATACTGATTGGTATGGTGCTTTAACCAGCAATGGTTTTACGCAAGATCACAACGTATCTGTATCAGGTGGTGGTGAAAAAGCAACCTATCGCACCTCGCTTGGTTATTTAAGTCAAACTGGTACAGTTATCGGGCAATCATTAACCCGTATAACCGGACAATTAAATCTGGACTATAACATTTCGGACAGATTAAGATTTCAGGTTAACATGTCATATGCTAATGGAAATCAAAATAAGAATTATGCAACCGATCTATTGAACACTGCATTTACAAAAATGCCAAATCAATCAATATACGAATACAATGTCTTGGGTGAAATGACTCCAAACTATTACTCACCAATATCAACACCTCAGGGCAATTTTACTTCTTTTAATTACGACAACGCAACCGGAGGAGTTTATAATCCTGTTGCTCTGGCTAATTTAGGGTCGTGGAAAGTAAAAAGTGAGCGTATAGTTCCAAAGTTCAATCTCCAGTACGTCCTTATTCCGGAAGTATTGAGATACCAGGGAGATTTAGCATTTGATATAAACACTGGAAAAGAAACACGCTTTTTACCTCAAAGTGCAACCGGTAGAATTTGGCCGGAACAGACTGTCAACAGAAGTACGGACTATGCATCTGAAATATTTATTGTTCAAACGTTCAATAAGCTGATGTTCACACCAAAGTTAGGTAAAAATCATTCTTTGTCGGGAGTACTACAATTAAGCACATATGACAGACGAGATAGATTTTTCAAAGAAGTTAGTGCCTTAAGCGCATCTACAAATTTGCAGGATCCATCAATACCATCCAACAATGTTGGTACAGGTTTAGGATTGAATTCCGGTGCATCACAAGCGCGCTCGGTCTCAGTATTGGCAATGGTTAATTATAGTTTGCTTGACAGATATATTGTAACCGGTACAATTCGTAGGGATGGCGATTCGAAATATAGTGAAAATGAACGTTACGGTGTTTTCCCGAGTGCATCTTTCCGCTGGCGTGTTTCAGGTGAACCATTTATGAAAAAAGTTAAGGCTGTAAATGATTTTAGTTTACGTGCTTCAACAGGTATAAGCGGAAATCCTGTCAATAAAAATTATTTATTCTACAATAACTACGGAAGCTACAATTTTACATATTTAGGAGAACAAGGCGTTTATTCAACTGGGCTTCAACTATCTAATTTACGTTGGGAAAAAATATCTGACATAAACCTTGGTGCTAATTTAATTCTGTTCGAGAACAGGGTAAATATGGATTTCAACTGGTATAAGAAACGTACTAACGACTTATATACTGAGAAAGTGGGTATTGCAAGCACTTCCGGGTTCAGCTCTATGGGTATGAATGCAGGTACAATGGACAACAGAGGCTGGGAGCTAAGTGTAAACACGCAGCTTATTAAATCAAAGACTTTCCAACTGGATTTCAACTTTAATTTGGCAACCTCTCAAAACGAAATTATTTCGTTGCCCGACAATATCGCTCTACAATCAACCTTAACGGCTGTAAATGGTAAGTTCCTTACAAGTATTGAAATTGGGAATCCACTTGGATCGTTCTATGGTTATAAATATGATGGAGTATATCTTAACGCTGCACAAACAATAGCTAAAGATGCCAAAGGCAACGCTATCTACACTTATAATGCCGACGGTGCTAAGGAAGCTGTAAAAATGAAATACTGGTATCCCTCAGTAAATTATGAATTTCAGGCTGGTGATGCAAAATATAAAGACATTAACCATGATGGAAATATCAACTCACAGGATATTGTTTACTTAGGAAGTGTCAACCCCCTACTTACAGGTGGTTTCGGACCAACACTCCGTTGGAAAAGTGCTTTAAGTCTGACCGCTTATTTCTACTTCCGTTATGGTGGAAAGGTAATCAATGAAACCAGAATGAATATGGAAAGCATGAGTGGATACAACAACCAAAGTACTGCAGTACTAAGAAGATGGACACATCCATATGAAGATGGAACTGCACCTTCAGACTTGCTACCACGTGCTCTATTGTCGAAAGGTTACAACTGGCTCGGATCTGACAGGTATGTTGAAGATGGATCATTTCTTCGATTCAAGTCATTGACCCTTAATTATAACTTTGACAAGAAACTAGTCAAAAAAATGGGCTTCAGTTCTTTGAAAATATGGGGAACTATGCAGAATATCTATCTATGGACGAATTACACCGGAATGGATCCTGAGATTTCGCTAAAAACTAAAATCACAGATGTTGGAAAAGATAATTCAAGATCAGGAAAACCTCAAGATTACTCACTTGGACTTACTGTTTCATTCTAACAATCAAATTGCAACTATTTATGAAAAAATATATAAAAATACTATTTGTATCAATTCTCGCAATCAGTTCGACATCTTGTTCGAATTGGTTAAACTTAGCTCCCGAAGACGGAGTAATCAGAGAAGAATATTGGCAAACAAAAGAACAAGTTAATTCTGCAGTCATTGGATGCTATAGCGCACTGTTAAACGGAACAACTGAGAAAATGTTTATGTGGGGTGAGCTTCGTGCTGACATGATTGATAATGGTTTAATCACTAAGGCTGATTACTCTCAAATTCTAGATGGTGAGATTTCAGCTTCAAGTCCTATCGTGAATTGGTCTAGTTTTTACTCTGTGATAAACAATTGCAATACTCTTTTGAAATTTGCGCCTGGAGTACAGGAAAAAGATGGAACATTTACTGATCTACAATTAAAGCAATATGAGGCCGAGGCACTTACACTTAGAGCTCTAATGTATTTCTATTTAGTGAGATCATTTCGTGATGTACCTCTAGTAATGGAAGCATCGATCAGCGATGATCAAAACTTTTCAATTGCTAAAACACCCGGAGCTGCAATTTTAGATACTTTAGTTCGCGATTTGAAGATTGCAAGTGTTAACGCACCTGTATCATATGACGGAGACAATGCAAAAAATAAGAGTAGAATCACAGCTAACACTGCTAAAACATTATTGGCCGATATTTACCTATGGCAAGACAAATATGCAGAGTGTAATGCACTCTGTCAGGAAATTATTGCGTCTGGCAGATACAGTATGATTCGTGTTGACAAAACAAATATATCATTATTAGTTGATGGCAATATAGTTGTAGTTCCGGTGCCTAATGAATCAGATGCTGAAAACATGTTTACGCAAACATATGTGCAAGGTGCAAGTGTAGAATCAATTTTCGAAATACCATTTACTACTCTAAAAAACAATACTTTATATTCGTTTCTAAGTCCATCATACAATTATCTTAAACCTAAAAGCGATGTAGTAGAAGGAATGATATTCCCTGATCCCCTTTATGAAGGCGACGGTAGGGATGCTGTCGATATTAGAGGGTATGGGTGTTCATACAAAAATGGAGTTATATGGAAATATGTAGGAACCGGCAGATCGGCCACAGCACGCTTATCTACTAATTATACAGCACCATGGATTGTTTACAAATATTCTGATGTATTGCTAATGAAAGCTGAAGCATTAAATCAACTTGGATTAATGACAGATGGTGAAAATGCACAAACCTATTTCAAAGAGGCTGCAGCTACTATGGGTATTGTTAGATCAGCCAGAAATGCTGTTCAAACTTCAGAATACAACTTTGCAAATACTATTATTTCCGGAAAATTATTGGAAAAATCTATACTTGATGAACGGGCACGCGAATTTGCATTCGAAGGTAAACGTTGGTACGATGTGCTAAGAAATGCCAAACGGAATAATTATCAAAATATAACGTACCTCACCGACCTTTCTAACAGTGCTTCACCGCAAAAACAAGCAACTATAAAAGCAAAACTGGGAGAAAGTACTCACAATAGTCCTTACTGGCCTATATCTGATGATGAGTTAGAATCGAACAAACAGTTAAAACAAAATGAATTTTACGCTAAATAAATTTAATCGATCATGAAAACATATAGTATTAATTTAGGAAGCAAAATAAAATCCATATTATTATTTTGCATAGCTTTGACTCTATTTAGTTCATGTAAGGACTATATGGAAGGTAAAACATTCGTAGTATCAGACGCAAGAATGATTGATGAATATATTGAGCAAAAAGACACCACAATGTCGGAATTTTTAAAAGTTGCCGATAAAGCCGGATTTAGGGGCATGTTGCACGCTTATGGAACTAACACTTGTTTCATCCCTACAAATGAGGCTATTAGTATCTATTGCAAACGAATGGGTATAGATTCATTAGAAGCCTTACCTACTGCCGATCTGGAGAAACTTATTAAATTTCATATCGTAAGAGACTCTATAAAATCAGCTGATTTTGTGGATGGGCGCATGTTGAAAGCTACCATGCTCGGTAAATTCTTAACCACTAAAAGTATTTCGGAAGGCGTATTACGAGTTAATCGTCAGGCAAATATTCTACAAAAAGATATACACGTAGCAAATGGCATTATTCACAAAATTGATTATATATTAACGCCTAATCCAAAAACAGTGGGCGAAATGATAGACCAATTGCCTGATAGTTATTCCTTATATAAATCGATTATGAAAGAAGCCGGAATAACCGACACGCTTACGATTAATAACGGAAATAACAGTTGGTACACTGCCATTTTACAAAGTAATGCAGCCTTTGCTACACAGAACATCACTGACAAGGCCAGCTTACTGCAAAAAATGAAAGTCGCGCAGCCTGATTATGCTAACGATCCTGTAAAATTATTGCAATTATACGCCCAATATCATGTGGTGAACCGATTGGCATACGCTGCAGATTTATCACTATCAAGTGCAGAACTAACTCTAGCTAAAAATCAAGCCATTACCATAAAAACAAAAGATTCAACATTGATCCTAAATGAATACAAGTCATTAACTAAATTCGAAACAGGAGTTAATGTAGATAAGAATTCTGAATGGACCGATATGAGCTGTAGTAATGGAGTAATGATTGATTTACAAGGTTACATTCAACCGGTAAAACGTGGTGCTGAGGCAGTTTATTGGGAAGTAAGTGATCAACCTGAGATTAAGAAGTTGAAGGTGTATCGTAATGCACCTGCCGGCGTTAGTTTCAAGCCCGGTGAACTTTCAGAACTTAACTTTGGCGGAAAAAACAATCCTACCATTGTATATAGAACTAATTCTTATGCTACTAACTATCAATTTGTCAATTCCGATTACCTTATGATTCGGTTCTATCCAAACATCATTCAATGGATGGAAATAAAAACACCGTTACTTACAGAAGGTGTGTACAATGTCTGGATATGTTGGCGTAGAGGAGGTTCTAAAAACACCTTTAAAACGACCTTTAAACAAGATGGAAAAGATGATCAGATATTACCAAACGTACTTGACTTTGCAGACAATTTCAATACAGCGAATACTCCTGAGGTAAATCTGGCTAGTGGAATGAAGCGATACAATGCAAAAGTAGCCAACGGCGCGATGCTTAGCAGAAATTGTGGAGCAATAAAGGTAGAATACACCGGACGCCATATACTAAGACTTGATGCTCTGGGAGGTGCAAATCAAGATATTGACCTCGATATGATTCAATTTATCCCTGTGGATCAGGATCAACTTTGGCCTCGTTTCGACTTTGCCGGCAATGCTATATATCCAAACACAGATTGTACCAAAATAGCACCATATGACCAGGGTGGTTGTAATTAGAACAAAAATACTAATCGTAAATAATACAATTTAATCATGAATTGCAAATATATATTCAAAAACATATTCATACTCCCACTAATAGCCATAAGTTTACTTATGACCGGGTGTTATGAATCGATATGGGAAGATCATGTTGAGAAAGAAAAATTATTGAATAGCAACCTTATGGAGGCTATTGGTATGAAATCTGAATTATCAACATTTGCTTCGCTCCTGAAAAAGACAGGTTACAATCTGGTATTGGAACAGGGAAATAGTTACACTGTTCTGGCTCCTACAAATACTGCTTGGACAGGTATTGACACCACCAATGTAGATCAGGTACGAAAATTAATTGGCTCTTTAATTGTGCTTAAATCATACACAACAAAAGATGCCCAATTGTACAAATCTATAGAAACCATCAACGGTAAAAATCTTTTTTATGATAACGACACACAAACATTTAATGGGGCCAAAATAGTAACGGCTGACATAAATGTTTCGAACGGTATCATACAAATTATGGATAAAGTGGTAGAACGAAAAAATAATATTTGGGAATATCTATCTGAAAATGTACAATATTCTCAATATAATTTCATCAATAGTCTCAATACAAAAGTGATGGATCCTGCGAAAAGTGTTGCAATAGGGGTAGAAGCTTCAACGGGAAAAACTAAGTATGATACTGTGTGGACAAATATCAATAGCTTCCTGAAAAAATATCCTTTGGATAACGAAGATTCTGTCTATACTTATATAGTGGTTGAGAATAGTGGTTTCGATCTTTTATATAACAAATATAAAAATTACTTCAATATGTCTACTCCCGCTAAGACCGATTCAACAACACGTTTCAATGTGTGTCAGGATTTTGTTTTCAAAGGGATTGTAGATATCACTAAGTTTGATACTTTGACCAATATCGATGGCGTAAAAGTACCTTTCAAAAATGTACAAATATCAAAATCATACAATACATCAAATGGTCGTGTTTACGTAATCAATGCGAGTAATATCAAACTAAAAGAAAAAATAAAGCCAATATATATTGAAGGCGAAAACTTTACGAACGCAACAGACGTAAATTTTGTTTTTACACGCTATAAACGTAGTGCACGAGGTGAACGCGACATAACACTGTCATCCGGAGAAGCACAAAACGACACATTGTACAGAAAACTAACACATGTAAGAGATAGTATTGTAAGTAAAACATATTTTATAAACAGTGGATTTGTTGCAAATTATGCTAACTTTCATATAGAGTATAAAGCGAAAGTAAACTCTGCAAACTATGATGTTTACTATGTAGCTTACGATGATATTGCCGACCATTTTGACTACACATATACGTCCTATGGTGTATATAAGGTAATACAAAAACTATTTATGTCATTGCCTGGCGCAAGTCCATTAAAATTTAACAGCGGTCGTATTGTTGCAAACAACTATCTGGGAGATAATATATGTTTTGTTGGACAGGGTAAAGCAGGAGGAGTTAAAGAGCTAACAAAACTAAAGCCTTACAATTTAGTTGCTGCCACCCAAATTGTAAGCACTCCAATAACTACAGCTGGGTCAGATGTATTAACCATACCAACCACAGGTGATTTGACCATGTGGTTATGTAACTCAGCACGTAGCATCACAGCAAGTCGTCAGGGACTATTATTCCTTGATTACATATTATTAGTACCTAGAATTAACGAACAATAGTAACCATATTTCAGAAAATCTATGAATCAAATTAAATATTACATAGCGACTATAGTCTTAGTTGTAGGGTTAGGCCATTCGGTTTATGCTCAAAAAGGAGTTTTCCCAGCTAAAATATCAGGTACTGTATATGAGTCAGCTACAGGTAAACCACTTCCGGGAGCTAAGGTATCTATTCTGGGAGTCACTTCTGTCATCACAAGCGACAGTGGAACTTTCGTACTCAAGAAAAGCATTAAAGGTGCTTTGCTTGAAGTGTATGCTCCTGGATTTGCAACAAAATTAGTACCTGTTGTTGAGGGTAAATCTTTAAAGGTGTCACTACATGATGACTCTTTCAAAGGTAAATATGAAATTGTTGTAACACCATTCGACATGACCAATGTAGCTAAAACATCCAGTGCTATTTCATCGCATGAAAACAGGGATGATTACAAGCTTGGTGCAGCAACAATTGAAACCGTTTTACAAGGGAATTTAAACGGAATAAATACTGTTTCGCGTTCAGGTGCACCCGGAAGCGGAGCCAATATGTTTGTTAACGGCTTCAATTCTTTGAACGCAAATACTCAACCATTGATTATTGTTGATGGAGTTCAATACGAAAACCAAACAATATATTCGTTGATAGGTGGCAATAATATTTCAACTCTGTCAGATATCGATGTAAAGGATATTGAAAATGTAACTGTATTGAAAAATGGCGCATCAATTTATGGTTCAAAAGCAGCTAATGGCGTGATATTAATCAACACTATTCAAGCAAAAGACCCGGCGACTCGTATCAATTTCTACGCATACTCAGGTGTTAACTTCGAGCCAAACAACAAATACAAGATGATGGATGCGTATAATTACAAAAATTATTTAACGGATATGTCGTCAAGTAGGGGAATGTCAACGAATGAAATTCAAGCCTTACCATATATTAATACTGAAAAACCTGTTGTTGAAAATTGGGGCGTATCCGGCAATAAAGACTATTATCGTTACAATCAATCTACCAACTGGCAAGATGAGGTATTCAACAATTCCATCAACCAAAATTATCACCTCAACATTACAGGTGGTAATGATGCAGCACTTTATTCTATTTCATTTGGTTATTTGGGACATGGTGGTATGGTCGATAAAACATCGTTATCACGTTACACAACCCGTGTTAATGCAAAAATAAAAATGACAGAATGGTTCAAACTGAACGCCAACATGAGTTTTGTGTATTCTGAAAGAACATTAGCGTATGAGGGGTTGAACAGAAATTTCAATCCGGTATATGCAGGCTTAATCAAGGCTCCTTTTACGGCTGCGAATGTGTATAATGTTGCCGGTGAAGTGACTCCAAATCTTGAAAATGCTGATATTTTCAACGTGTCAAATCCACAAGCTATTATTAATAATAGTGCTACCGAAGACAACCGATTCCGCTTCACTGCAAACATGAATGGAATATTCACAGTTTCTAAAGACATAAATGCGAGTGTGTTAATTGGTCTCACTACAGATAAAGTTTCAGAAAAAGTATTTATGCCTCTGGCAGGAATCTACCATACTCCACTACCTAATGCAATAATTACAAATGAATCTCAACAATTGAGAAACCATTTTTTGCAAATAAATACAGATGCTCGATTGACCTATAAACATACTTTTAATTATGTTCATGATGTAACCATTCATTTAGGCTCACGTTTTCAATCCAGCAACTCTGAACTTGATTGGGGAAAATCTTATAACAGCTCAAGTGATGAAATGAAAGCGCTGGGAGATGGATTAAATTACCTTGCCCAAATTGGCGGTTCTCTAGGAACTTGGAAAACACTATCAAATTATCTTAATGCTGATTACAGTTACCAAAATCGTTATTTTCTATCAATCAATGCAGCGTTAGATGGTTCTTCCAGATTTGGGAAAGATGCGGCAGGATTCAAACTGCTTGACGGCAAATTTGGTTTATTTCCTTCGATTGATGGCGCATGGCTGGCTAGTTCAGAAAACTTTATGAAAAATCAGCAAGTTTTTGATGTTTTGAAATTGAGATCAGGTTTTTCTATAACCGGTAATGATGATATAGGTAATTATACTGCAAGAAATTATTATATCCCACAAGGACTTTTAGGAGCATATGGCTTGGTTAGAGGTAATATCCCAAATTCTCAGTTGCAATGGGAAACCAATAAAAAAGCAAACTTCGGGATTGATGCTTCGTTCTTAAAAGAAAGATTAAACATTAGTTTAGACTTGTATACCAGCAGAACAGAAAATCTGATCAACATAAAAAATATTGATGCAACTTCTGGCGTGGGTGTTTCAATCTCCAATGATGGCTCATTACGTAATAATGGAATTGATTTAAGCATCAGTGGTCGAATCATTAATCATCCTAATTTGAAATGGGATATGGGAGTTAATGTCTCAACCTACAAAAATAAATTATTGTCAAGATCAAATGCTGAATCGTTCGCTACAATTAACGGTGCTACCATCAGAACTAAAGTTGGTTCACCCCTTGGTCAGTTCTACGGCTATCAAACAGCTGGAATTTTTAAATCTCAATCTGAAGCTACAGCGGCAAACCTGATTATCAAAAACTCAGACGGTAGCACGCTTCCCTTCACAGCTGGGGATGTAAAATTTGTTGATCAAAGTGTAAATGGAGTAAAAGATGGTATTATCAATGAAAATGACATGGTGGTGATTGGAGATCCAAATCCTGATTATTATGGTTCTATCACAAATAAAATTCAATGGAAACGTTTCACCCTCAATACTTTATTCACATTCTCCATTGGAAATGATGTCTACAATGCACTCAGATCTAATCTGGAATCATTTTCAAACACTGACAATCAAACCATTGCAGCTATTTATCGCTGGAAAACTGATGGACAGCTGACCAATACACCAAAAGCTGTTTGGGGCGATCCAATGGGAAATGCACGTTTCTCTGACCGTTGGATAGAAGATGGTTCATATATCCGATTAAAAAGTGTAACGCTTTCATACGATTTTAAAATTAAAACCGGCTTTATTAATGGTCTTCAAATGTATGTAACTGGTAATAATTTGTTAACTGCTACTAAATACTTAGGATACGATCCTGAATTCAGTTCAAGTTCAAATCCGTTGAGCTATGGTATCGACAATGGCATATCTCCTCAACCCAGAACAATATTGTTCGGAGTAAAAATTGGACTTTAATATTCTGAAAACAACACAAATAAATAACTATTTACTTATGAAATATATAAATATAATAACAGGTATATCGTTGTATGCTCTTTTATTATTGAGCTTTAGCTCATGCCGGGATATTTTAGACACTGATCCAAAAGAAGTGGTGGAGAGCGCTAATAATTTTCAAAATGTGTATGATGCTGACAATGCTATTTGGGGATTGTATGGTAAAGTCTCCAATCTGGCTGAAAACGTAGTTGTACTTAATGAGTTACGTGCTGACATGATGGACGTAACTCCAAATTCTACAGCCGACCAAATCAGTCTTAATAATCATACTGAAACCGAAAGTAATTCGTACTGCAATGTGAAACCTTTTTACGAGGTAATTCTTAACGCAAATGACATCCTGAGCAATTTCGACAAGATGTTAGCAAACAAAAAAATATCTAAAGACAATTACGATGTAAGATATTCGGATGTAGTGGCTATACGTAGTTGGACTTATTTACAACTAGGAATACATTTCAAAGATGTTACTTATGTTACAGATCCATTGCTTTCAATTGAAGCTTTAAGTGATTCAGCTAATTTGCAAAAAAAATCACTTGATGAATTAATTCCACAATTGATTTCTGATATGGAACATGTACCAACATTGGTGCCAAATACTCTTTCATCTTATTATAATCAAACAATTACAGACAACAATAAAACATTCTTTCTTAATCTGCAATTTATTGATAAACATATCCTTTTGGGTGACCTGTATCTATGGAACAATCAGTATGTTGCCGCAGGGACACAGTACAAAGCATATATGGATGCCGCAGACGCAATATCAAACAAGACAAATATAAAAAACAAAGTAAGTACGTGGGTTTGGACCAATGGTTCGACAGAACCTCGCTTCCAAATTTGTTACCAACGTTACAAAGAGCTGGATGTAACTTCATATAGAAATATGTGGAAAGAAATGTTCATACGCCCTTCTACCGATAATGCAACTTCAGGTTCGATAGGATTACAAGATGAAATGATTTGGATGTTTAGTTATAGCGGGTCAGTAAATTCTGTTAGCCCATTTGTCAAACTATTTGCAATCAATGGCGAAGGCAAATACCAAATAAAACCATCAGCATACGCAATTGACAGTCTCTGGGAAACCCAAGTACAACAATCTAATGGTTTCGTATTCGACGGACGTGGTAGGGAATCTTCATTCGACTATGTAAACGGACAACCTGTAGTTTTAAAATATCTGTATGATTACTATAACACAAGCACTACTGATGTAAATAAAACAATTCATTTGGATTATAATAACATCACAAACAAGTTAACAAAGCCTGGAAAGTGGTTTTTATACCGTGCAGCATTATTGCACTTACGATATGCCGAAGCAGCAAACAGAGCCGGTTATCCAAGGTTAGCTTATGCTTTATTGAACAATGGAGTAAAATCAAACTTTGATTGGATAATGGCAGACGGAAAAACCTACAGGTCAGATAAAGAAGGTGTTCAATATAGTAGTTTTAAACCTGCTAATGACACAGATCCTGCAAAACCATATCCAGCACCTTTCTATTTGGATGCTCGTCAAAATGATGCACCATACACCTATTTACGTTCTCCATGGAGAGAAAATGGTGGTATTCGTGGTCGTGCATATCTGAACAATATTACCACGCCTGCCTATGTACATGATGGTATTGGCGACGACCACAATGATTCTATTCAGTGGATTGAACAATCGTTGATTAAAGAAGCTG
>Ga0302321_100000079_pt1 | contig 87771 bp, 67 predicted proteins | sample Fen_T0_1_FD_202505 | JGI IMG/M metagenome (GOLD analysis project Ga0302321, IMG submission 202505) | Peat permafrost microbial communities from Stordalen Mire near Abisko, Sweden - Fen_T0_1 | ecosystem: Environmental > Terrestrial > Soil > Wetlands > Permafrost | place: Sweden: Abisko...
GTTTATCGCACAATTTTAATGGTGAAGCCAGCTATGATCTTGATTCGTTGAATTTGATTTCTGCATCTTTTTGGGGTTATGTGGCCGATAATAAGTCAACCGGAACTTCATCTACAGAGATTCTCAATAAACAAAATACGCGAACCGGATATTACGATCAACTGAATAGTGGAAATTACAAATACGGAAGTATCTCGGGAAATATCGACTATCAACGAACCTTTAAAAAACCGGATAAGTCGTTCACCATTTCTTATAAATTGGATAATAATCCTTATACCTATGATTATAATATCGAAACGCAAAACATGTTTCAATATGCAGGGTATAAACAACATTCAAAAACGGATGATTTTACCCGTGAACAGACACTTCAGGTAGATTACTACGACCCTTTATCAAAGCTACATCAGATTGAATGCGGTATTAAAGCTATTTATCGTCAAAACAACAGTAATTCTGACGCTTTTCTATTTGATAATGCCACAAATGCATGGACTCAGGATATGAACCGAAGCAACGAACTGGACTATAAACAAACCATTTTGGGAGTATATGCCGGCTATGTGCTTAAATTGAAGAAGTTTAGTTTTAAAACAGGACTTCGTGGTGAGTTGACCTGGAATGATGCCACTTCAACATCGGTCAGAGATACCAGCTTTACCAATAAACTTCAAAACCTAGTTCCTTATTTCACCTTTTCATATCAGTTAAAGCCCGGCAACACCATAAAAGCATCGTATACACAACGACTTTATCGTCCCGGAATATGGTTTTTGAATCCGTATAAGAATGATATGGACCGATTGAATATCTACTATGGAAATCCAAACTTGAAATCTGAGATTGCTCATTCATTCGAATTGGGATATAATACTTTTACCCCTAAATTTAACCTAGGAGTAACCGGAACGGCAGCGTTTACCAATAACTCTATTGAGCAAGTTTCGACCATGAGTGCAAATAATATTCGCAATACCACCTACGAAAATATTGGGAAGGATATGAGAATAGGGCTGAACACCTATTTTTCTTATCGTCCAAGTCCGAAGTTTAATATTGGCTACAATGGTGGTGTATCTTATTTACAACTGGAAGCCACAAGCAATGGAGTATTAATAAAAAATGATGGTTTCAATTTCAGAAACTCATTGAATACCCGCATTGAATTATGGAAAAATGGAGCTGTAAATGCAAACTATGGATTATATACCTCGTCTGTTCAACTTCAGGGTAAATCTTCATCATATACGTATACTAGTATCGGATTATCTCAATATTTTTTAAAGAAAAAACTTTCGCTTAATCTGTCTGTCAATAACCCACTTACCAAGGAGCAGAAGTACATAAACGATTACCTGACTCCGGATTATATGATGCACAGTGAATATATCAGACAATCTCGATCATTGCGTGCCAGCCTGACTTACAATTTTGGCAAAATGGACACAACTGTAAAAAAAGCCAGACGCGGAATCTCTAATGACGATACAAAATCCGGTGGAGGAGCTGGGAACTAATTTTTAAAAGATTATTTTATATCTTTGTGTTTATTATTAGATATCTAAAAATGCCAAGTACAATATTACCTCAGCTCCATATACTATGAACATAGAAGAACTTCGCGAACAGTGTCTGAGTCTGAAAGGAACAACCGAGTGTTTTCCTTTCGACGAAATGACCTTAGTACTAAAAGTGCAAGGTAAGATGTTTGCACTTATACCACTGGATAATACAGAAACTCAAATTACTTTGAAGTGCGATCCTGAAAAAGCAATTGCATTACGCGAAGAATACTCCGCCATAGTACCGGCATGGCATTTCAATAAAAAACATTGGAACACGGTTTACATCCAACCCATGATTTCACGAAACTTTTTGTGCGAATTGATACAGCATTCTTATGATTTGGTGGTGGCGGGACTTCCAAAGAAGATGAGAGAAGAACTTAAATGACAACGAGCTTAATCATATCGATTAAGCTCGTTTTTCTATGTCTTTTGTCGCAAGAAATTATTTATTTTCTTTGTAGCGTTTGTCTGGAGTGCCGTCCTTTTTAAGGTGCTTTACCTCTTTTTGAACACCTTCTTTGTTTTCTTTGTAACGCATGTCGGCCGATCCATCTTTTTTCAAATGTTGACCGCTTGCAGCAACTTCTTTAGTGACTTTGGCAGGAGTTGCTTTTACATCTTTTGCAGCTGCATTACCTTGTTTGTAACGTTTGTCAGCAGTGCCATCTTTTTTTAGTTTCTGACCCACTTCAGTTTTTGCGTCTTTCTTCGAAGTTGTAGCGGTTTGTGCGCTAACTGCTGTTACCGAAAGAAATACGACAGCCATTAATAACGTGCAAATTCTTTTCATTGTAAGTTGTGTTTTTTGGGTTATCAATAATTGGTATGTCAACTATCGAATGATTGTTTTAAGCGAACATACTCGCCCGATCATTTATTTTACTTAAAAGCGTTACAAATATATGCAGAAAAATAATTCTACAATCAATTTAGTGTTAATTACAGTATATTTGTACTCATTATTAACGAAAATGCGCTATTTTAAGTTCATTTCAAAGTCAAAAACCTTGCCATTATGTATTATCATCCATAAATGTATTTGAAATAGAGATGGTAAAAGGAAGTGTAGAATGTAGTGCGGAAGAGGAGCGAGGCGGGATGTCATTTGAGCGGTAAATGCATGGACGTAAGTGATGCAGAGCCGGTAGAGTGTCTCTGCATTTATGGATAAAGGGCGTTTAGTAGATGTACGAAGAGCAGATAGCTAATCACACTTAGCATCAGTTCCCATATTAGGGCATGATAGCAAATTGCTGATATCTGTGTTTTCTCCCAGTAGACTTTTTACCAATGGATTGTCAAAACCACAGGCCATTTCTCCGTACACATCTATTAATGGTCGGCGAATAAGTAAAGGGTCGTTGATCATGGTCAATAGAGCTGATTCTTCATCAAAGTTGGTGGGAATAATCTCTCCACTTTTTACGCGTGGTGCAGCGGCGTTGAACCACTCGCTCACGGGCAAGTCGGTAAAAAACAACCGAAGTGTAGCTGCGTTCCAGTGCTGATCTAGCAACGAATGTGCTTCTACTCTGTGTCCATGTTGTTCCAGTAATCGTTTTTGTTTGGTGTTGTTGATGCACCCGGGTTTTTCGTAGAAATGTACCAGCATATGTAGTTACAAGTGTTTAGTTACGAGTTACAAGTTTTTACTGTAACCGATATGAATAATAGCAAGTTGAAAACTTTAAATTTTATTTGCCAATAATTTTTTATTCAGTTCGTCCCATGCTTTACAGGCCAGAAATGCATCCTCGGCATAGGCCGGAATTTCTCGATAATCTGCCGGCAACCGATCCTCGATAAGGTCGTGCAGTGCCCCTGCTTTTTGGGATAGAACAAAGCGAGCCTTCCTCACCTGTGCGTCCAGTTCTTTTATTTCTTCTGCTGTCATAGCTGTTGTTTTTTTGCAGAAAGCAATGCAAAGCTTGTGCCAATGGTGTAAGTGGCAATAAATGTGCTAGATAGGCTCTGAGTGGGATGTGCAAAAGCAACCGAAATGTATTTGAATGAAAACGGGAGTTACATTTTGGTAAGAAGAGTCAGGAGTTTAGTAGTAGTTTTTTTTATTAAAACAAAACAAGGCCACTCGTTTCTGAGCAGCCTTGCCAATAAACCTTTATTTTATATTCGGGGCGAGACTTAAAATCTCACACCTACTATCAATTATTTCTTTACAATCACCTTTTCCCAACTGGGTGGTATAACGCCCATCAGATTTTTCACAAAGAAGTCGAAGCGTTTGTGCTCACCGTAGTCGCCACCCATGGTGTGGGGTACGCCCGGCAGTACTACCAGCTCGAAGTCTTTATTGGCCTTTATCAATTGGTCGCACACCTTGTAGGTGGAGGCAGGGTCCACGTTATCGTCCATTTCGCCCACCACCAGCATGAGCGGACGGGTAAGCAGATGTGCATTTTCTACGTTGGATCCGGCAATGTAGCTCGAGTCGATAGGGTAGCCTAGCCATTGCTCGTTCCACCATATTTTGTCCATACGGTTGTCGTGGCATCCGCAGGAAGAGTAGGCGGCCTTGTAATGCTCGGGGTGGAACAGCAGCGCTCCCATGGCTTCCTGTCCACCTGCCGAAGCACCAAAGATACCCAGATGTTCAATGTCCATGTATGTATATCGTGCTGCGGCTGCTTTTGTCCAGGCAATACGATCAGGAAATCCGGCATCTTTCAGGTTTTTGTAAATAATTTCCTCAAATGCTTTGGAGCGGAAGGAAGTTCCCATGCCGTCCATTTGCACAACGATAAAGCCCAGTTCGGCAAGTGCTGTCATGTTGCGGTTGTAGGCGATAAATGATTTAGGCACATACTGATTTCCCGGACCGGCGTAGATGTATTCGATAACCGGATATTTCCTGGTTGGGTCGAAATTCGTTGGGCGATAAATAATGCCCCAAATATCCGTTTTACCATCGCGTCCTTTAGCTACAAAGGGTTCCGGAGCAATCCATCCAATTTTTACCAACTCACTGATATCGGCTTTTTCGAGGGGCATTACTATTTTTCCATCCGCGGCACTGCGTAAAACAGCCACCGGAGCCTTGTTGACGGTGGAATAAACATCCACCAGGTATTTTTTGTCATCGGAGAACCAAGCCTGATGCATACCTTCTTCTGGCGTCAGGCAAGTAAGTCCGGTGCCATCAAACCTGATGCGATAGTAACGAACCAGGTACGGATCTTCATTCGGCACCATACCGCTGGCTGTAAACGTAATTTCCCGCTTTTTCTCGTCCACATTGAGCACTTCGCGCACGTACCACTCGCCTTTGGTAATTTGATTTTTTACCTTTCCGGTGTGGCGGTCGTAGAGGTAAAGGTGGTTCCAGTTGTCGCGTTCGCTCATCCATATAATTTCGTTGCCTTCGTTTACCGTTTGGCGAAAATAGCGGGTGTAGTTTACAAAAGTCTTCGCCGTTTCCTCAATCAGGGTTTTTATTTCTCCGGTTTCGGCAACTATTTCCAGAACGCGATAGACCTGATGACCACGTTGGTTGTATTCGAACAGTACGGATTTGCTGTCGGCTAACCATTCGAAGGCTTTCAAATCCATTTGGTTTTTACACAAATCGGTAGAAATTATTTTTTGGTTGCCACTTGCCACGTCAAAGATGACAGGCGTGCGAGAAGGCAGTACATCGCCCGGTTTTACATAGTCGCGGGTTTGCAACTTGGGTTGAAACTGATCGGTAGGTGAGGACTCGATAAGATACAGTTTACGTGCTTCGGCAGCATGAATACGCATTACAGCCAGCTTTTTCGAATCGGGCGACCAGTAGGGGTAAGCCGAATAATAATCATCTGGAGTGCCTTCGTGGCTTAATGCTTTTTCGATTCCGGTAGCCAGGTCTTTGATGTAAAGGTTGTTGTCTTTGACAAATGCCGAGCACTTTTTATCGGGTGATACAACCGCTTTTCCTGTTCGTTCTGTATCCACAGTTCCCCAATACTCTTCTTTGGTAGTTGCAATCTTAGCTCCTTTTTTGAGCGAATTATTTTTGGTCAGGTACGTCCATTTGTAAGTATTATATACAAAATGAATCGTGTCCAGCGCCGATGAAACATTTACGGATGTGATAGGTAGTTGTTTGGCATCAACGCTTTTGTCGGTTGCCAGGGTAAGCTCCAACGCCAGTTTGTTATGATCGAACAGTTCGGTGCGTGTTTTCTTCTGACCATCAACAACCACATAGCTCTTTCCTTGTGGTGTGGAGCGCACGTACCAAAAACGATTGGTTTTCCCTATCCATTGAGGGCTTACATTGGAATAAAATACTTTGTCTTTAAACTTTTCCTGAAGGGAATAGGCACGGTTGTAGGCTTCTACAGTACCCTGGGCGAGAAGAGTCTGCCCGATAAACCAAATTGAGAACGTGAGAAGTGTCAGTTTTTTCATTGAGAGCTGTCTAAATTTCAGTAGATAAACGATACTTTTATTTCTTCTAAAGTGAAAACAAAAGTATTGATTTTATTTAGAAACGAATAATCAATTCGATAGGATAGACAATATTGATCTTTTTTTAGACTCGTTTTGCATTACTCAATGAAATACGCGATGCTATAAAACAATGAAAGCAGGATTCACATCCTACTTCCACTTAAACTAATCTATAATTATTAAATTACTATCTGATAACGATCGGCCAACCGGTTTTTGTCCAGTTGAGTTTGTTGATTCTCAATTTCGGCTTGCCATCATCATGAACATCGTATCCATGATAAACGATATAGTCTTTACCACTAAAACTAACAACTGCGTTATGACCAACTGCATACCAGTCTTTGTCGCCCTGTAGAACAATTGTTCCACCGCCCTTTGACATGGGTACTCCGGCTTGATCAATATATGGACCGGTCACTTTTTTCGATCGGCCAACAATCATTTTATAAGTACTGTTCATCCCCTGACAACAATAATCGATGGAGGCGAATAAGTAGTAATATTTTTGTTTTTTAAAGATGAACGGTGCTTCAATCGAATTTCCACCTGCGTCTACCGGATTGTTACCTATCGATGGTGGATTTGGTATGCCCGAATCTTTTTTTCGGGAAGCAATGGTTGGAATAAACCGGATATCTTCGTCAACACTTTTCGCATCGGACGATAACTTTACCAGTTTGATACCATCCCAAAAGGAGCCGAAAGACAGGTAAGGCGTTCCTTTTTCATCTACAATCAAATTTGGATCAATAGCATTCCAGTTGGTTACACCGGGTATCGACTGGATAACCTTTCCATGATCTACCCACTTAAAATCCGGGGATCTCGGGTCGAGCGTTTTGTTTGTTGCTAACCCGATACATGAAGTGTTTTTTCCAAAAGCCGAGACTGAATAATACAAATAGTATTCACCGTTATGCTTCGAAATATCCGGTGCCCAAATATGCCCTTTAAATCCAGAAATTGAATCGACAGCCCATTGAGGTCCCTTCGCGAAAACCGGTTTTTCAGTCTTCCAGCTTTTCATATCCGTCGAAGACAAAACGGTAATCCCAAAACCTGTGCAAAACACATAATAGGTGTTGTTTTGTTTTATCATCACCGGATCGTGAGCATAGGTTGTGTTTTGCGCAAACAACTGATTGGTAAAAAAGAGAAGTCCTAGTAATAATAACTTATGGATACGGGTATTCATTTTTTGCATATTGGATAAATGTAAAAATGGAGTATATTAAAAATTTCAATATACCCCATTTATTTAGTTGTGATTGCCTTTCAGAGCTTTCACTTCGATTTAGTTCTCTTAGTAAAAGTCTGTGCTTACAAAGATATGTATTGGAGGATTTTGGGTAGTGAACATATGTTTATATGTAGTGGACAATTGCATATAAGGGTAAAAAATGGATTTATTCGGTAAATTTATGTTTTGATAATAGTGCTGATTTACAATTCAATTCCACTTTTCTTCTTTGTCCGAAATAATCAAAGATGATTTTGTGAGTCGAAGAATACATAAAAATAGTAGGGGAGGTGGATTTTTAAAAATAAAAAAGCAAGGCTGCCACTAATGAAAGTGACAGCCTTGCTGACAGTATTTGTTTGTTGTGAAACTTACAACTTAATAGTATACAAATTGAACGATTTAGGAGCTAATTCCACTTCTAAAGTATTTCCGGATACTTTAATATCTTTGGTTGTTGGAACTACTGCATTCGGATTATCAAGCGTATTTTCCTGATCTGGGTTTTCCGATTTCAAGGTAGTTTGTGTACCATTGCGTTCGGCAACTTTCAAACCATTAAACGAATAGCTAATCTTCTTTGCAACATCCGAAGTGTTGGCTATTTTTAGGATGATTTCGTTTTTCGTTTTATCCAATGCCGATGAAGCATAGATTCCATCTTGTCCGGCTAGAGCTAACTTATTCTCAACAGTAGTCAATACATTTGTACCTACATTGTGTCCGTAAAGTTGTTGAACATAATAGTTTGCTGAACGAACACTTCTCAGATTATCGAACCAGATTAAGTCCGGTTTCCATTGCCAGCCATCAACGTGTGCAAACAGCGGAGCGTAAGTACACATATGTACCACATCAGCGTTGCGTTCGAAACCAGTCATAAAGGCGGCTTCACTAAGTGCCGATTCGAAATTGTTCTTGCGGTTTTTAGGGTGACAAGCATATTCGCCGGCAAATACTTTCGGTCCTTTGCGGTCGTAGTTATCGTAGCGTTTGGCATTTGACAGGAACCATTGCGGATCTTTATAATAATGTTCGTCGACAAGGTCGGCTTTCAGGCGTTTCATTTCGCTCCAACCAAAATCAAAATCTTTACCGTCGGGGCTTGGGCCTGCTGTTCCGATCACTTTAATGGTTGGATATTTGGCACGTATGGCTTTCAAAAATGGTACTAAGCGCTCAGGATATAAGCTTCCCCATTGCTCGTTCCCCACGGCCAGTAACTTTAAATTAAAGGAGGCGGGGTGACCCATATCGGCACGTACTTTTCCCCATTTGGTGTTTACATCGCCATTGGCAAATTCAATTAAATCGAGTGCGTCCTGAACATACGAATCCAGATCATTCACAGCCACGTGGGCTTTCACATCTTTGTTTTGGAACTGACAAGAAAGTCCACAGCTAATTACCGGAAGCGGTTCTGCACCAATTTCTTCCGAAAGTTGGAATAATTCATAGAAGCCCATACCGTACGATTGGTAATAATCGGGGAAAAAGCGGTGTGGGAAAGTATATTCCCAGCGGTTTTCATTCAGTTTGCGATTTTCAACGGGACCAACAGAGTTTTTCCATTGGTAGCGGGTTGCTAAATCGGTTCCTTCAACGATACAGCCACCGGGGAAGCGGAAAACGCCCGGTTTAAGGTCGTACAATGCTTGTGCTAAATCCTTGCGTAAACCGTTTTCGCGTCCTTTCCAGGTATCAACAGGGAAAACAGACACATGTTCTAAGTCCAGACTTCCTTTTGAACTCAAGAAAATGCGTAGTCTCGCTTTTGGCTCAAGGGTTGTTGATTTTAGAACTACCTGGTATTTTTTCCACTCTTTAGAGTCGACAGTGATATTTTGCGATGAAAGAATAGCGCTCGTTGGATCAATAAATTCAATACGAATACTTTCTGTAGCATTTCCGGCTGCAGCGCGTGCCCATACTGAGAAACGATAGTCGGCATCTTTTTTCAATCCAAATCCAAAGAATCCCTCGTTGTCCATACCGGTGCGTTTTTCGTCATGACCGGGGTAGGATAGGCGTACATAATGTGGATTATTGGCAAATGGACCATCATTTTTTACTTCTACGGTGCCAAAAGTAGTCCAGCCCAGCAGACTTTGAGGAAATTCGAACGAACGATTTTTTACCATTTCGGCATATAAACCGCCATCGGCTCCGTAATTAATATCTTCGAAGAAAATGCCGTACATAGTCTTCTGGATAGGTGATCCCGGTTTTTTTACATCAACAGAGATGTTGTGCGTTTGAGCAGTAATCAGTTGTGTTCCCATGGCTATGGAAAGAGCCAACACAGCTAACGATCTAGATTTTTTCATATATGATTAATTAGTTTTTTTTTATACTACAAAGAAATTAAAAAAATATTGAAATAAGGTGGACAAAAATTGCTTTTTGGAGTAAAAATATACAAATGAATAGACAACTATTCACCCTTTTTCTAAATTATCCGGCAGATATTTAGTTTGTAGCTCCTTCGTCGAGAAATGCACTTGGCTGCGTTCCGAAATGTTTTGTAAAGCAGCGCGTAAAATATTTCGGATCGTTGAACCCCACTTCGTAGGCAATTTCCGAAATATTCAACGAGTGATTTATCCTGTTTTTGATGATCAATTCGCGGGCAATGTTCAAGCGATAAACTCGAATGAACCTGCTGGCAGATTGTCCGGCCAAATTTTTAAGTTTTTTGTGAAGCAAGCTTCTGCTAATACCCATCACTTCTATAAATTCGGTAACATCGAAATCCGGATTGGTATAGTTTTCTTTTATCACTTTTAATGCCTTGTCGATAAATTTTTTGTCGAGCGATTCGCTTTTGAAGTTCAAAGCCTCGGTGTCCATACTTTCGGCAAAGTTCAACTGCTTTCGGTTTCGTTTCTCGCTTAGATTTTGGATGATAGCCTTTAGTAAATCTTCATCAAACGGTTTTACCAAAAACGCATCGGCACCAATATTAAAGCTCTCAATCTGCGTGTCGGTTGCCGATTTTGCGGTAAGCAATATCACCGGAATGTGTGAAGTGGTAAAGTTTGTTTTCACTCGTTTACAAAATTCCATACCGTCCATTTCGGGCATCATAATGTCGCTTATAATCAAGTCGGGCTGATAGCGGTTGGTGACTTCCAACCCAATAACGCCATTTGGAGCTTCCAATACATTGAATTCCGTGATTAATATCGAACGGATATACTGACGCATATCGCTGTTGTCTTCTACTATGAGCAGGATAGGTTTGCTTTTTGAATTGTCATCCAATACCTCATCCTGAAATGGTAATTCATTGGCCACGTACATTTCTTCTGAGTTGCCATCGGTAGAAACTACTGTTGTCAGCCTGCGTTCGATAGGGATAATAAACCTGAAACTGGAGCCGCCGGACGATTGGTTGCGGGCTTCAATTTTACCATTGTGCAATTGAATGATGCGCTTGCAAAGGAATAGCCCGATACCGGTTCCGCTTTGTCCGTAGCCCGAGTAGCTCTGGTTCTGTTTCGACTGAAAGAAGCGATCGAATATTTTCTCCAAATCTTCTTCCGGAATGCCTTTCCCGGTATCTTTTATGGCTACGTAGAGTCGTTCTTTTAGATCGGAACGGTCTGTGTATGTACTCGCAATTACACTAATCCGCCCTCTGTCCGGTGTGAATTTTATGGCATTGGATAGCAGATTTCCTATCACTTTTTGCATATTGTCGCGGTCGAAAAGAAATTCGGGTGGGTTGATGCGGTACTGCTTGCTGAACGTAATGCCACGTTCTTTCACTAAATCTTCGAAAGGTAAAATCAAATCATCCAAAAATTCAACAAAATTCTGTTGCGTTTTTACCAACTCCATTTTACCCGAATCTACTTTGCGGAAGTCCATGAGTTGATTGATCAATGCCAATAGCAAGCGGGAATTTCGTTTTACAATATTCAACTGTTCTAATACCTTTGGGTTCGTACTTAATTTCAGCGACCGCTCAACCGGTCCGAGAATAAGCGTGATGGGTGTTCTGAACTCATGCGTAATATTGGTAAAGAATGAAATTTTGTCGATATTGGCTTCCTGTACTTTTTTTGACAGGGTAATTAATTGTTCTTTTTGATGCGTGATTTTTTGATTTTGAGTAACCAGCATTGCGTTTTGGCGCGACACTTCTTCCTGATGCTCGATGAGCACTTCCATATTTGATTTCAGCTGGATAGCTTGTTCTTCGAGCATCTCTTTTTGATGCTCTATTTCGCGGGTGCGCTCTTCGACCAATTGCTTAAGTTGAATTTTTTGTTTCTTCAATAAATTAATACGATGAACCGAATACTGATAGATACCATAGCTTATTGAACTTATGAATAGCAGTAAGAACCACCATGTTTTGTAGAATGGAGGAATTACCTTGATGTGGAGCGTTGTTGCTTCGTCCGACCAAATACCATCGGTGTTCGTGCATCTTATCTCCAATTCATAGTCGCCATATTTTATGTTGGTAAAGTTGGCAAACCGGCGGTCGGAACCTACCTCTGTCCAGTTATTATCAAAGCCTTTCAGACGGTAAGCGTATTTGATTTTGTCGGCCATGTTATAACACAGTGCCGAGAATTCAACACTGAACGCTTTGTCCGATTCTTTCAGTTCTATCTGATTCAGATTTATTCCTTCAAATTTTAAGTGCCGGTCGGAATCTTTCGAATTAGGAGGAAAAACATCTTCGTTCAACACTTTAATTCTGGTGATGGATGCTTTGTTTTTGATGAGAACCGGACTCGATTTTAATGGATCAAAACTCGTAAAGCCGGCCATGTTTCCAAAATACATTTTACCGTCGGAACCTTTACAATATGAGTCCCAATAGAATTGGTTTGATTTCAGTCCATCTACTTTCGTAAAGCTCCGATTGCTGTTTTTGGTAGGATCGTAGGCGCATAATCCTTTGTCGGTGCTGAGCCATATTCTGCCTGCATCGTCTTCCAACATCCCATAAATCACATTGTCCAGCAAGCCGGTATCTTCGTTGAAATTCTGGAATTTCATTTCATTATCACTCTCGTTCAGACTGTAAATACCATTTCCATTGGTCCCAAACCACAAGTGACCCTCTTTGGTTTCGAGTATGCAATTTATTTTTACAATTCTGCGCGACGATGGATTAGTTAGTTCGTAGCGAAAATGCTTATAATATACCTTATTGCGACTTATGTTCGTTTTGTTAAGATAGATACAAAACAAGCCATTGGCAGTACCCACCCATAGTCGTCTGCTTCTGTCGATGGACATTCCGGTGATAAACTTAAACATTTTTTCAACCGGCAAATAATTCAGAACATGGGTGAATTTCTGGGTATCTAAGTCAAGATAATCTAATCCCGATCGCGTTCCAATCCATAAAGCATGATTTTTTTCATCTGACGCCATTGCTGCGACAAAATCATTTAGGATGGAATTTTTAGACGTAGGGTCGTTGTAGAATTGCTGAAATCTGGGATTGTTTTTATCCTTGTATTTCATTCGGTTGACTCCTCTTCCCCAGGTTGCAAACCAGTAATCGCCAAGGTAGTCCTGACAAATGCTACTCACAGAATTATGACTTAATGAAGTTGGATTTCCCAATTGAGTGTAGTAATGCGAAAAATTGGTTGATCCTTTTTTACGGAAGTTTAAACCACCCTCAACAGTTCCCACCCACAGATCACCGGCCTTGTCTTCGTAGATGGAGTTTACAGGATTTTTTGAAATACTTGTTTTATTATCAGGCGAATGTGTCACATTGTTGAACATGTTTACATCCGGTGTCAGAAGATTGATACCACCCTTTTCGGTTCCAACCCATATCGAATTATCGTCAACAAACAGGCAACTGGTAAAATTGTTATTAAGCGTCACGCCACTGAAATTACTTTCGGTAGTGATGTGTTCAAACTTGTCGGTGCGATAATCGTAAATATTTAATCCAATAAGCGTGGTAATCAGTAGTTGACCGTTTCTGTTTTTGTTGATGTCGGTCACATAACTGGACGATATGGTGTTTGCTTTTAGTGGATTGATGGCGTAAACAGTTGAGGTTTCTGTACCGGGATCATATTTGTAAAGTCCCATTGATGTACCCACCCAGATTAATCCATTGTCGTAATATATTACATTTACGAATCCAAGAAGATTTCTCAACCTATCTCCGGTATTCACTTTTTTATAAATGCCGTTACTTCCTCGTATCAAACGGCATATCTGGTTATTTATTCCCAGGTAAATACTTCCATTTAATCGTAAAAATGCTGTAATGGGTGAAGAACTTCTATAGATAATTTCAGTGTTGATATTGTTGTTCGCATCGTAATGCAGTTTTGCTAATCCTTTATCATAAACAATCCATATGTCGCCTACTTCATCTTTCTTTAAGATGCTGATGGTGCTCGAATTCAGATTCAATTTTGCGTCCAACATTGCATTGGCACTAACAATTTTCCCTGTTTTATAATTGAAAAAGTAGAGTCCGTTTTCCGTTCCTATCCACAGGTTACCGTTAACGTCTTCCTCTACGCAATGTATGTTATCACTTTGTAATGCGTTGCCTAAATTTCGACTGTTGAAATGGATAAAATCGTAACCGTCATACCTGTCTAGTCCGTTGCTGGTTGCAATCCACATAAAGCCATGCGAATCCTTGAAGATTTGAGCCACCAAGTTTCGCGACAGGCCATCATCGGCTGTCAGGTAGTTGATTTTATAGGGTAATGACCATGTTGGAATCGTACCCAGAAGTACGAACACGGTCAGAAGAAGTATCTTTTTCATGCAATAGACTAAAAGTTAGCTACGAAAATAATTAAAATATCTTGTTTGTATAGAGGATAAATGTTTTTTAAAAGAGGATAATTTGAATGTCCTATTTTAGAGAGAAATATCAATGACTACAAGTCATTGATATTTATATATTTACTCTGTGTATATACATTCATTTAAAGATAGTGTTATTTTGGGATAATGAGGCATTATTATTATTCGTAAAGCTACTTATTGTAAATTTAGGATTAAATTCTACAGGAAGATCGCTATGAGGTAAAAAAGGGAACTAAGTGTTGTTCGGATTTTGACTATTAAAAAGGTGCAAAGTAAACTGAATTACTTTGCACCTTTTTTACTTCTTTCCAGAGTTATCCGATATATCTTGTTGTTAATCTATCTTCTTTATGTGTAACAACAGATAATTGTTTTAATTAATTCTGAACGAATTAATCACCGAAACAGAAGTATTTCCCACCTTATCCGTCGTTACAATTTTCCAATAATATGTTTTGCCACTTGTAAGAGTTTGTGTAGCAGTATTTGCTGTTTGCGAAGAAATTACCTGTGTTGTGGCATTAGTATTGTCCAGATAAAGGGAGTAAGACGCAATGTCATTGTCGGGATCACTGCCTGTCCATTGAAAGGTAACCTGTACTGATGCGGCTCCGTTCGAAGCAATGGTGTTACCCGACATCGGCGATGTCAGATCGGCTGCAAAAGGAGCAAAACTACTTGATGCTGCCCCCGACAAGTAGAATTTCCAACTATCACTGTTTGTTTTACCCGAAACATTAGTTGCTGTTATAGTCCACGAATAAGGTGCGTTTATTGCCAGACTGGCTGTATATAAGGTATCCTTGGTGGTATAAGTATCGGATGCTTGTGTATTCAGGTTTTTAATCACTAATTGATAGCTGGCTGCATTGGTGGAAGATCTCCACGCGAACGATACCGAAGCTGTTGTGCTGCTTGCAGAAGTCCCCTGCAAACAGGCCGCATTATTAGCTGGCAAAGACAAGGTAGTTGTTCCCGGAACAGGCATTGGTACATCTTTCCCTCCACAACCGATTAGAATCAGGCCGGCAAAGAGTCCGGCTATGCAATGTATTTTTATTTTGTGTCTCATAATCTTCTTTTAATAGAACTATTTGTTGTCAATTATTATTTTCTCTCAGTTACTTCTCTTTTACTTATTTTTTCATCATCTTGACACTGCTATTGACTGTTGAACCGTTTACCTTCACAATGTACGTACCGCTGATAAAATAAGATACATCAAGATCTACCAATCTATTTTTTGGAACAATGAGCTTTTGTTTAAGTTGCAATGCTCCGCTCAGCGAAATAATTTCGGCAGTAACCGATTCTTCCTCACCTGGAATGCCCAGCGTTATTTTACCTGTAGTAGGATTAGGGAAAAGCGAAATCTGACCGGTCTCACTGTTGTAGATAGTCTCTTCATACATTCCCTGACAAAGTTTTTCTGTATAGATTTTGATTTTGTTTTCGCCCGGTACTAAAGAAACCTGAACCTGATCACCCTGTGCTTCGGTGGTGTGATCATTGACGCTTACATAATAGTTTGTTCCTCCGCTCAGAGCATAGGTGGCTCTACTTTTTTCTGCACCCACTTTGAGTACGCTTAAATCTTCAGGTTGCGTTACTACTACATTGAAACTTTGTTCGTAGTTGTCCAGAAAATCAATTTTGAAAACAAGCTTATAGGTATCTGCCGGCAGATTCTTAAGGTTGTAGGAAGTGCCTGAAAACATGACGGATTGTTTGGTACCGGTATTTATTCCTGTTACCGTTACCGTATAATCCAATGCCTTGCCCAGTGTTACGGCAATAGCACCATCTTTTGTATCGCGGCAGGTACAATTCGATGCCTTTATTTGGTAGTTATTGGCGGCAATTAGCCCCGAAGCATTTACAACGGCAAGTACCGGTGATGACACCGTACCATCGGAACTGTTTTTCAGGGTTAAATTATATGTACCGATAGATAGATAGGGAAACTCGTTGCTGGTTTGGTATGTTTTTCCATCAATACTATAGGTAAATCCGGTAGAAGGAGTAACGACTATGCTACCCGATAGCGTTGTAGCAGTAGGTTGTGTTACCGTTACTGCAACAGCAGAGAAGTTGGCTACCAAAGAGCGAGCAGCACTGACTGCAAATGTATAACTTGAATTAGTGGAAACTACCGTGCCGTTTTCTGTCCAATTGGAAAATACATACCCGGTTTTAGCGGTAGCGGTGAGAGTACAGCTTGAACCTGTAGCATAACCGCCCGTGCCGGTAATATTTCCTTGTGCTGCATCTGCGGTAGCATTAATTATAAAGCCAGCAACAAAGTTGGCAACAAATGTATGAGCTGCATTTACAGTAAAAGTGAAAGTTGCATTTGTTGAAGCTACTGTTCCATTTTCTGTCCAATTACTAAATATATACCCAGTGTTTGCTGTAGCTGTAAGAGTACAACTTGCACCTGTTACATAACCGCCAGCACCGGTAACACTACCTCCTGTTGAAGAGTTTGAGACAGACGTAACTGTATATCCTGCAATAAAATTAGCCACTAATGTGCGTGCAGCGCTAACTGCAAAACTATAAGTCACATCCTTAGAAACAACTGTTCCATTCTCAGTCCAGTTGCTAAATATATAGCCAGTATTTGCAGTTGCCGAAGCAATACAAGTTGCCCCGGAAGCGTATCTTCCAGTACCGGTAGTGCTACCTCCAGCAGAAGGGTTAGAGTTCACCGTAATTGTATAATCACTGGCACTGTTTTCCGTAAAATTAGCTACAAGAGTCCGATTTGCAGTTACCGTAAATGCATAACTTGGATCTGTAGAAACTACCGTTCCATTTTCGGTCCAATTAGCAAAAGAATATCCGGTGTTGGGTACAGCAGAAATTGTACACTGATTACCGCTTAGATAACTACCAACTCCATTTACATTACCTCCAGTTGATATATTTGCTGATATTTTAATAGTATACAAAGGCACTTCAACAATATTAGTAAAAACTTTCCATTGACTGGCCGTAGCATAAAGAGTCTTTGAACCCGTTGGTACATAGAGCGTACACGTGGATGTTGGAAGAGAATAAAAAGCATAATCATCTAGCTTTATATTTGCAGGAGTAGTGTTATAAACATAAATTGAACTTAAATTTCTAGAATAATAAAAAGCATAGGAGCCAACTGAAGAAACCGAATTTGGAATAGTAACACTAAGTAATGCGGTGATATGATCAATAGCCTGAGTTCCAATAGAAGTAACTGTACTTGGAATAGTATAACTTGTATTAGATTTTCCAGCTGGATATTGAATAAGGCTTGTAAGTGCTTTATTGAATAGTACTCCATCTGAATTGCTGTAATTCGGATTATTGCTTTCGACATTAATTGAAGCCAACTTTGAACAACTTGCAAAAGCCATATTGCCTATGAATATTACTGACCTCGGAATTGAAATGGCTGTTAATGCTGTACAGTAATAAAATGCATACTCCCCAATAGAAGTAACAGAACTCGGAATAGCAATAGTAGTCAAATTATTACAAGCGTAAAATGCACTATTACCAATAGAAGTCACAGAATTTGGAATAGCAATAGTAGTCAAGCCATCACAACCGTAAAATGCCTCCCTACCGATAGAAGTCACTGAATTTGGAATAGTTATCGAGTTCAAACCGTCACAACCTTCAAAAACACCATTAGCAATGTAAGTGATAGTCTTTGGAATCGTAATAGAAGTAATTTTTGAACAGTAGTCAAATGCATAATTACCAATAAAAGTAACTGAATCGGGAATGTTGATAGATGCTAAATTAAAACAGTCATAAAACGCCCAATTTCCAATAGAAGTAACTGAATTAGGAATATTGATTATGTCCAAACCACTACATTTATAAAAAGCTGAATCTCCAATAGCGGTAACATTGTAGCTTATATCCTTATAAATTACAGTACTTGGGATCGTAATAGCACTTTTATAGTGTCCAACATTCGGAGACCGGGAACAGACGTAAGCTGATGTTGGTGATGAAATTTTATAATACAAACCATCAGCATCGGCGAAATCATACGTTCTAACAAACTTAGCTGTCAGTGTAGTATCATTGCCAAGGGTAAAAGTAACACTTGGTGATGTGGATACTACATAACCCTTATTATTCGTCCAATTTTTAAATTCGTAACAAGTATTGGGGATTGCCGACACTGTTATAGTTGAACCATAATTATATATTCCACCTCCGGTGACACTCCCTCCTTCAGATAGGTTAGCCGTAGCATTAACTGTATATTTATAAGCAGTGAAATTGGCTGTTAATGTAGTATCTTGTGTAAGAGGGAAGGTGAAACCGGGCAACGTAGATACAATAGTTCCTTTGTTGTTCGTCCAATTGGCAAATGTATATCCTTTGTTTACGGTGGCAGTCACGGTTCGGGTAGTACCGGTATAATAGTTACCACTACCGGAAACAGTTCCTCCTGCCGGTGGACTGCTAATTGTTGTAATATTATGCACATTGGTTGAAAGTTCAAAATTGGCAACAAAAGAAGTATCTTGTATAGCTGTAAAGGTTTTATCTGCGGAATTGCTCATTATATTTCCCTTTTTATCTGTCCAGTTAATAAAAGCGTATCCGGTAACAGGAGTCGCCGTAAGAATACACGATGAACCTTGGAGACAAGAACCACCCCCAATAACAGATCCTGCTGCCGAAGGATTTATTGAAACTGAAACCGAGTTGCTTGTTGTTTCTGTTATATTACTGAAAGCACTCCATTGGGAAGCGGCAGCATACAGTAATTTGAAACCTGTTGGAACATACAATTTACAGGTAGATGGTACAGAATAAAAGACATAACTACCCAATGTTATATTTACAGGGGTAGAACTATTGGCATAAATAGAGGCTAAGCTTCTACAAGAATAAAATGCTGAATATCCAATAGAGCGTACTGAAGCCGGAATAGTGACAGAGCTCAATGATGTGCAATAATTAAAAGCATATTCCCCAATAGAAGTTACCGAAGTAGGAATTCCCACAGAAGTTAGAGCATAACAATTATTAAACATAGAGTTTCCAATAGAAGTTACCGAAGTAGGAATATTTACAACCGCTAATTTTAGGCATCCACTAAATGCACTACTACCAATTGCAGTTATGCTATTAGGAATAGACATTGAAGTTAAATTACTTCCACTAAATGCAGAGCTTCCAATAGAGGTTACCGATGTGGGAATAGAAATGGAAGTCAATAAAGCACTACTAAAAGCATAATCGCCAATAGAGATAATTGTACCTGGAATATTGTAACTCGTATTAACATTCCCTGCAGGGTATTGAATGATAGTCGTTTTAGTTTTGTTGAATAATACCCCATCACTGCTACAATAATTCGGATTATTGCTATCAACAATAATGGAAGATAACTTGGTACAATATGAGAATGGACGACTTCCAAGTGAAGTTACTGAACTGGGAATGGTTATCGAAGTTATAGCTGTAGAGGAAAAAGCAGCACTGCCTATCGTAGTTAAGGAGTTGGGAATAGTTACAGAAGTTATAGCTGTACCGCTAAAAGCTTCATCGCCTATTGTCCTAACCGAGCTAGGAATATTAACAGAAACCAACTGATTACAAGAGCCAAAAGCGGCTTTTCCAATAGAAATAACCGGATTAGGTATAGTAATAGAGGTCAATCCACACGAATAAAACGCCCAATTTCCTATCGAAGTGACTGAATTTGGAATATTAACAGAAGTCAATGAGCCGCACGTGCTAAAAGTATGATCGGGGATAGATGCAAGTGACCCTAAAATTATTGCAGATTTCAACCTTGGACACCAATTAAATACAGAGTTCCCAAGAGTGGTTACCGAAGAAGGAATCGTAACTGTTGTTAAACCCAAGCAATTACTAAACGCCGCATTTCCTATCGAAGTAATAGTATTTGGAATCGTAACGGAAGTTATGCTACTACACTTATAAAAAGCATCATCCCCAATAGCCGTAACCGAATAGCTATTTCCATTATAACTTACTGAAGAAGGAATAGTAAACGTACCTGTGGTGGATGTGCTGATAGCAGGAGTATAAGAAGCTTCCGTGCCAATCGCTACCGTTTTGTTGGTGGCATCGGTAATGGTATATGTTACGCCATCTACGGTGAAAGTTGTTGCCCACGCTTGCAGGCCAAAGAGTAGTACAGTAAAAAGAAGTAAAGTTTTTCTCATGTAGTATGTGTTTTGTATTTTTCTATTTGGTTTATCTTGCAATAACAAGTACATTTTTACAGCTTCAACAGTATGTTTCCAACGTGTAGTCTTTGTTTTTAATGCAGATTGTAAAAATACTGCCTTTGACTGAAATAAACAAATTTCTTATAACTTTATTTTAGTTTAAAAGAAAAGTAATTGACAGATGTAATGAATCGTAGATAATTGCACAAAATACAGAGATTGCCTCAAAATAAAGATGAAACAACTCGGTTTAACTTAATCGGTATTTATCAGGTTATTAGAATTAATAATGCCCCAAAAACCACATAATTATTATCTTTGTGCTTCATCAAATTTATACAGTGTATGACTTTATCGGATCTATCCTCTTTGCGAATTCAGAATCAGGAGGTTCAACACCAACGATTCAGCGTAGCGAAGCATCTTGTTGCTCATATGGGTGCTATGCAAGCGCAAGATTTCCAGATGGCCCGATGGGCAGTGGGGTTGCGGTTGCAAGGTTCCAGTGACACAACTATTGTGGAAGCTTATAATAAAGGCGAGATTATCCGTACCCATTTGATGCGTCCTACCTGGCATTTTGTGTCGTGCGACGATGTGTATTGGATGCTGGAACTCACCGCGCCACAGATAAAAACAGTGTGTAAATCGAGAGACCGACAACTGGAACTGGACGAGTCCATCTATAGCCGAAGCAATGCGATACTCGAAAAAGCTCTGTGCGGCGGTGTGAATCTAAGTAGGGAAGAACTCACCCTGTTGTATCAGGAGGCGAATATCAGAACGAATGAGAACCGGTTATCACACTTACTGATACGTGCCGAGTTGGAGGGTATTGTTTGCAATGGAGCCATTAAACAAAATAAATTGACTTACGCATTGCTCAGCGAAAAAGTGCCGGTACGGAAACTTCTTTCGCGCGAAGAGTCATTGTTCGAACTTGCAACACGTTACTTCACAAGTCATGCACCGGCTACGGTACGCGATTTTATCTGGTGGTCGGGGCTGTCGGTTTCGGAAGCTAAGAAAGCAGTGGAAATGATAAAGTCGGACTTTGTTTATAAGACAATTGATGGAACATCGTATTTGTTTCGTAAGGATCAACCCTATATTTCTCAACATAATTCTCTTTATCTACTCCCGGCTTTCGACGAGTTACTGATTGGCTACACCAACCGTACGGCAACGATTACCAGCACCCACCATCCCATAGCTATCTCCAACAATGGCTTGTTTCGTCCCATTATTGTGGAAAATGGTATGGTAACGGGAGTTTGGAAACGTACAACGAAGAAGACGCAGGTAGTAATAGAAGTGACTCTTTTCTCTATAGCGTCCGGTAATATAAAGGCAGAGTTAGAACAAGAAATCAGGATGCAAGCCTTGTTTTTGGGAAAGGAAACGGAGTTGGTGTTTACCTGATACGAGTTTGAGATTTACAAGGGAACTAACTTGTTGAGATTTGCCTGCTTTTTATGTAAGGGACAAAAAGTAAGTCAGGGGTTGGGGTGGAAGCCGCGACAAATCAAAATATCTTTTTCTAAATACACTACGACTTAAGTAATAGGAAGCAACCCCTATAGCTATTGGGAGTCGCATTTGATTTGAAAAAAAATTAAAGAATAGAACGCAGATTTACGCTGTTAGAGCGGATTTGAAAAAAGGATTTGAATCTGGCCTTCGGCAAGAAAATCTTTTTCTTTTATCCGTCTCCCGATAGCTATAGGGATTACTAATTCAGCGAAAATTCGCGTTCTATTAAAACTATTGAATGTCACATTAAATAGTTCCTGTTACTTACAATTATATTTAGCTGCAATAGAACAGAACCCGCTTCGCTTGAAGTTGGGGTCTGTCTTTTTTTTGCACAAACACCTCATTCTCATCCTCCCATTCTCTCTTTCCATATTTTTCTCGCAAATCGTCCGCTGAAATTAGTTAAAAACACTTACTATCCATCCCCTAAAATTCTCGGTCCTACAAATTTTTTCTTTTAAATGAAAAGAGAGTTGATTTCTAGGAGTTTATAAAAGCCGGGAACAGCTATCTGTCCTATCTTTTTTTGGGATTTTTTTTGGTATGTAGAAAAACCATCGTTAACTTTGGGTAGCAAAAACAGATAATCCAAACTTAAATGAGCTTTTCGTTTTCGTGTTAGCTTAGGAACTGTCTTTAGATAAGATCATCGTTTCGTTCAATGTTAGAATTGTATTCATAATTCCTTGGAATTTTGGTTCGCGAATAGATGAATGAAGTCCTGAAACACAAAAAAGAAGTCTGGGGATACAATAATGAAGTTTCAATCTTGAACTCACGGACTTCATTACTCACTATTGAGACTTAAATGATAAGGTCAGGGACTTAGGTATTCAATTCTGAAGCGACAATATATAAAGTTGGAACTTGATTATTGCAGTAACGGACTTGATAAATGAGATACGGGACTTATTTTCCTCAAATCTGCTTCAGAAAGTAGTGTTTTTAGTATTCAATTTGAACCATGCAGCATCAAATATCATAAAGTTAACTTCAAAAAAACACATTTAATTATGAGTAATCCAAATTATCGGGTCGCTATCCCCACAAATCCAAAAGAATTACTAGAATTAGCAACGCAGATCTATCAAAAGCATACCGAGTTGGGTACTGAATCTCCACTCAATGCACTGGTGTCGCACAGTTGGAATGAAAACGGAGCTAAAATAACTGACGCAGCTACGCTGAATAAGCAAGCTGAAGAGTTCAAACGGCAATCGGAAGAAGCCAATGGTAAACGTAATTTATTACTTGCCGATATAGAAAATTCGGTGAAGGCAAGTCGTGACTTATTGCAGGGTGTGTATCGCGAAACACCGCGTACGCTGAGCCAATTTGGTTTTAATGTAACTGAATCTGTTCGCTCAACTACGAAAAAACAATCCTAATGCAATCGCACAACCTTAGTCGGTGCATGGGTACGACTAACTATAGAAAAAGCAGAGTTGAGAGGCTCTGCTTTTTTATTACTCAGAAAAAGTTTTACTAAAAATGCCTGTGCGTTAATTGTTTTTTAGTATGTTTGTGGGAGAAAATAACTAACACTTCTAGAGGGGAAATACGGGCAAGGGGAAAGGGCATGTATTGGTTTAGCAGTAAATTAAAAAAATAAAAGATGAGCGAAGAATTTAGCGAAAGAGTAAAGAAACTTTCAACAGAAAAACTCATAAAAATCTTGACAAACTATTCTGACTATCAGAACGAATATGTTCATTATGCCGAGAAAGAATTAATGACTCGCGGAATTCAACTAACACCGGACGAAAGACTGGAAATTGAGAATAAAAAGAGAAAAGACAAGGAAGATATTGAAGATGATGTGAATTTTAGAAAATTCATCATGGGAGGTTGGCACAAATACGTTGTAAATGATGAATCTGCACCACAACTTTTCTCGCTAACTCAAATTCTAATTTGTTCGGCGTTATTTACAGGAATGACTGGAGGAATTTTGTTTACATACAACTTGTTGAAATTAAAAAACAGAAAGCCAATTGCCATTGTATTAGCTTTATCCTTGATATTATCAGTTGGTTATGTAAGTGCATTTTATTTTTTCTTCGACTTAAGTTCAATTGACTCAAGAGATACAAATCGATTAATTTTAGGCGGAAATTTATTTGTATCATTTGGATTTTTTTCGACTCTTTGGTGGAATTATATAGGAAAAGACGTACGATACAGGTCAAAATTATTTATAATTCCAGCAATTGTAGGAATTATTTTAGTATTACTTATATATTTAGGACTCAAATTATAACACGACAAAATACTGCTGCTAAAACATGCTCTTGTTCATTGGCTGGCTGACGTGCATTCCCCCCCGCTGGCGCGGTTCTGTGAACCGTGTCAAGACAAAGGAAAGAAAAAAGAGAGTAATTTATATAAAGATGAAATTGGCACGAATTACAAATTCGCACCAGAGTGGAAACCAAAAAATAACAACTAAACTCAATGGATACATTCTTACTCATAGGACTATTTATACTTGTTTTCGTTGGATTACCAGTAGGGCTTGGATTAATTATATATTTTGTGCCCAGAAAACTTGGGTACCCCAAAATAAGCAAGTATTTGACGATTGTATACAGTTTATCTATATTGATTGTAATTCTATTTAGCATTTTTCAAGACCAGCTCTTTACTAGAAATGACGCAAAAAAACTAGTCGAAGAACAAAGTTTTTTATTGTCTGATAAATTTGAGCTAGAAAGCAATGAATCGATCTCTGCTATAGGTGACTATTACCATACATTTACTTTGAAAATTTCAGAACAAGATAAATCAAAAAACATAAGTCAAATTAGAAATTCTACTAACTTTAAAAAACTTGGGGAGCCAACAGTCGATTTTCAATCTGTGAGCATTGACAGATACTACGGACCTAAGCAAATACAAAATTATGAAACGGAAAGCGGATACGTACGAGAATACTTTGAAACAAACGGACAGGGCTATTCACCCACATTTAGAAGAATTACAATAGAAAAAAAAGGGAATACTTTAATATTTGAAGATATAGACGAATAGAAGAAACGTTCCAAAACCGTCACTGCTACACGATCGCATCGCAGTTCAGACAGTTGGGAAGGTTATTCGGCATAACTTGCAGCTTTATCGTTATTCAAGGCATTGGCATACATATTAAAAACGCAATTAAACAGATTCGGTGAAAGAAATAACTGATTATAGACCACAAAAGGTGGATAAAGGGATGGCGCAACAACTCTTTTATACTTTATATAGTCCGGAGGCTGAAGATATCAGAGCGACCATTTTGGTAATTCACGGGATGCAGGAACATAGCGGTAGGTATAATGAATTGGCACACTACCTCGTCAAGCAAGGTTTTGTGGTCTTGACTTATGACCATATCGGCCATGGTAAAACGGCAGCAACCGAAAATGATCTGGGGTTCTTTCAACTGCATCAACCGGACAGACAATTGGTAAACGATGCCGAAAATATGGCAGATTATGTTGAGAAATTGTATCCTGCAGTTCCACATTTTGTTTTGGGGCACTCGATGGGTTCATTCGTAGCGCGGTGTTTACTACAGCAAGCCGGAACCCGATTCAACGGCGCAATACTGGTAGGTACGGGTGGCAAAACAAAAGTAGCTCCATTGGCGAGATTTATTTTTACGGTACTCAATACTATCTGTCCACGCCGCCGCACCTTTTTTAATACAGTCTTTATTCAGATGCATAATAAACGGTTCAGGAAAGAACCGAATTGTGATGGAACAAACTGGTTGAGCTTAAACAAAGCCAATAGAGTTGCATTCCAGCAAGACAGTTTATGTGGTGTGCCTTTTACCATCAATGGTTTTTACACGCTGCTCTCATTGAATGTAAAAGCTACACAGAGAGACTGGGCTAAAACGATTTCAAAAGACCTGCCATTCTTGTTTTTGAGTGGAGCAGATGACCCAATCGGAGATTTTGGAAAAGGTGTTAGGCAAACTGCAGAGCATTTGAAAATTGATGGTTTTAAAGACGTAACCAGCCAATTATATCCTTTAATGCGACACGAGATTCTCCAAGAAGAGATAAAACCAGAGGTTTTTCAGTACCTGGTAAGATGGATTTCAGAACGTCTGTAGGATCCCTGAATGAAAAAACACATAGTTATACTAAATTTAAAATCACGAATTATGAAGTTAACCGCATTTCATCTAACGTTATTTCTACTTGTTTTAATTCCGGGCTCGCTTTATTCCAAAGAGTACAACATACTGAATTACGGAGCCCTTAGCGATTCCAGTTTTCTGAGTACGCCGGGTATTCAAAAGGCTATTGATGAGTGTACGGCTAACGGAGGTGGAACGGTAATCGTTCCTGCCGGCAGTTATAAAACAGGAACTATTATTCTGAAGAGTAATGTAGACCTTCATTTGGAAGCAGGCGCCATCCTTTATGGAAGTACGCGTTTGAATGATTATGTAAAGATCAAACCCGGCTATCTGTCATTGCGGACTCAGGAAGCCACTATCCAGTTAATCTACGCGGAGAATGCGGAAAACGTAAGTATTACCGGTTTCGGAATAATCAACGGGCGCGGCAGCAATTTTAAAAAATTAAGTTGGAACGACGAAGGTATTACCCGTCCTCACCTTATACGGTTTATCACTTGTAAGCAAGTGACTATCGAAAATATCACCTTACGGAACTCCGGTTGTTGGATGCAGCATTACTTAGCCTGTGATAATCTGCACATCAGGGGAGTCAAAGTTTTCAACCGGAATAACTTCAATAACGACGGTCTTGATTTGGACGGTTGCAGAAACGTAATCGTATCCGATTTTATTTCTGATTCGGACGATGATGGCATAACATTAAAAAGTACTTCACCCAGACCCTGCGAAAATATTACGATAACCAATTGTGTGATCAGTAGTCGCTGTAATGCTATAAAATTAGGAACCGAATCAAACGGAGGATTTAAGAACATTTGCATCTCTAATTGTGTGGTAAAACCATCAGAACTGATGCAACCTGCCTTTTATGGGCATGTGGGTGGAACTGCCGGATTAGCACTCGAAATTGTTGATGGCGGTGTTATGGGCGGCATTTCTATTTCCAATATATGCATTGATGGTACTGAATCGCCCATTTTTATTCGCCTTGCAAATCGTGCACGACCCTATAAGAAGGATCTGGTTATTGATCATGTGGGTGTTTTGTCCGATGTGAACATCAGTCATGTGCAGGTGAAAAATGCCGGTCAGACAGGTTGTTCTATCACAGGACTACCCGGTCATCCGATTGAGAATATCCATTTCAGTGATATTTCCATGGAACAGGCCGGTGGTAAAGCACCGAATGACAGTGCTCAGTATATGGAGGAAAAGGAAAAAGATTATCCCGAAGCAACTATGTTCGGTATTTTACCTGCCTACGGTTTTTATATTCGTCATGCCTCCAATATCTCATTTGAAGATATCCGACTCTCAACAAAAGAGGTGGATCTTCGACCAGCTTTCTATGGAGTAGATCTGAAGCAGGGAGTTTTCAGCGATATGCAACTTCAAAGTAGCGACGCAACCAAAGACAATATTTGCTTAACTGACAGCCGTGATGTTGTGATAAAAGGGAATATCATACGTGGAAAATCCACCTGTTTTGTTCATCTATCCGGAGCAAATAATTCAGACATCACTATCATTGACAATCTGGTAAATGAGACATATAGCCTCTACAAAACCGACTTAATTGTAGAGAAACTAATTGACTTCGGGAATATAATACAAAACAAAGTCATAAACTGAATAAAGTTTAAAGTTGGAAGAGACTTCCGCTGACACAGTTCAGTGAATCGTGCCAAGACAAAGAAACGAAAATTATTGAAAGATGAAATTGGTACGAATTGAAAATTCGCGACAGCGATGGCAAAGGAATTGAAAATAGACGGACTAATCCAAGTCCCCTTTAGGGGATTTAGGGGTGGATGATCATAAAAACATTCTCCCTTCCCGAATAATCACTAACTTTGACGTGTAAATCGCAGCCTTGTTCCCAAACAGGCTAAAAAACAATTTTGACATACATAAACCCCTCTATGGAAGATTTTTTTCCCGATCAACGATACACCAGTAAAGGCGAACCCGAATTAGGCATTGGCATTCTGACCGAAGTCGGCAACCGAAAAGTACAAGTATATTTCCCCCTGTCCAACGAAAAGCGGCAGTATGCTGTGGAAAGTGCTCCCCTGCGTCGGGTTATTTTTAAACCGGGCGATACAATAATCGATAAACACCATCAACCCTTACTCGTTCAACAAGTAGAACTAGAGGGTGAGCTATACATGTATTACGGAAAAGACCGGAAGTTGTCGGAAGCTGAGCTTGGCAATATGTCGGTAACCCATGGGGTGGAAGACCGGCTTTTTGCGGGTGATGTGGACTCTCCACAAACTTTTGCTTTGCGCCGCGAAACCCTGCAACACGATTACAGAAGGCGATTGTCTGCCGTAAAAGGATTTGTGGGTGGACGAATAGATCTGATTCCCCATCAACTTTATATAGCCCACGAGGTAAGTTCGCGTTATGCACCGCGCGTGTTGCTGTCCGATCAGGTGGGTCTTGGAAAAACCATTGAAGCTTGTCTTATTCTGCATCGCTTGTTGCTGAGTGGGCGAATATCGCGGGTGATTATTCTTGTTCCCGAGTCGTTGGTACATCAATGGTTTGTAGAAGTGTTGCGCCGGTTTAACCTGTGGTTTCATATTTTTGATGAAGAGCGCTGTGCCTCGCTGGACGGCAGTGCACCGGATGGTAATCCTTTTCTGGACGATCAACTGATTCTTTGCAGTACCGAATTTCTAGCCGGTTCCGACAAACGTGCCCGACAAGCCATCGCTGCCAGTTGGGATATGTTGGTGGTGGATGAAGCACATCATCTGGAATGGTCTGTCGACACCGTAAGTTCGGAATATGCCGTAGTGGAACAATTGAGCAAAGTGGCCAAAGGATTACTGCTCCTCACCGCTACTCCGGAACAATTGGGAGAGGAAAGTCATTTTGCACGACTCAGGTTATTGGACCCCAACCGATACTCGAACTTCGATGATTTTATACAGGAGTCGTCCGACCCTCAAAATATTGCCGATATAGTAGAAAAACTACACCTGGGGAAAAAGTTGCTTGCTAAGGATACAAAGTTATTGACCTCCATTTTCTCAAAAGAAAGAATACAAGTTCTCGCCGAAGGAGGTGATGCTGCGAGGGATAAACTGATTGAAGATTTATTGGATCAGCATGGTCCCGGGCGTGTATTGTTTCGCAATACACGATCGGCCATGAGCGGATTCCCAGTCCGTAAAGCCCATCTGATTCCATTATCGGAAACCGAAGATGCATCTTTGTGGGTGGAACGTTTCGCAAAGGAGTTTGCCCGTGATATGGCACCAACTAATACAGCCGATGAGCAACAATACTGGTTTGCGGAAGATCCCCGCGTACAGTGGCTATTGTCGTTGTTGAAGGAATTCTACCCTGAAAAAGTGCTGCTCATTTGCAAGAGTAAAGAAAAGGTACTGGCATTGGAAGAAGTGCTGGCGAAACGAATCGGTCTGAAAGTGGGCGTTTTTCACGAAGACCTCAGCATTGTGCAACGGGATAGAAATGCAGCCTGGTTCTCGGAGTCGGATGGTGCTCAGATTCTCCTGTGTTCGGAGATTGGCAGCGAGGGACGAAACTTTCAGTTTGCTCATCATCTTGTGCTGTTTGATTTGCCGCTTCATCCCGAATTATTGGAGCAGCGCATCGGACGGTTAGACCGAATAGGCCAAACCGAGGAGATTCATATTTATATCCCTTACCTTGAAAACACGCCGCAACAGGTACTGGTGCGATGGTTTCACGAAGGATTGAATGCCTTTGAAGAAAACATGGAAGGCGGAAATGAAATTTCCAAATTGTTTGGAGAACGATTGCTCAACGTTTCGCGGTCTGAGTCATTGACGGCTGCAAGTGCGGAGTTGGAGACCTTGATATCGGAAACATCCACCTTTAGAAAAGAACTTCAGAAACGTTTGGCGGACGGACGTGATCGATTGCTGGAAATGAATTCGTATCGCCCCGCGATGGCTGCTAAACTGGTGGAGCAAATTCAGGCAGAAGACAGCGACAGAAGTCTTGAAAACTATTTTATGAGAGTGTTTCATCACTTTGATATGGAAGTGGAAGATTTGGCTGCACGTACTTACTTTCTGCAACCGGCTTCCGAAATCGCGGGAGTGTTTCCGTCTATTCCGCCCGAAGGAATAGGGGTTACATTCGATCGGAAACGTGCGCTGAGCCGGGAAGATATGAGTTTCCTGAGTTGGGATCATCCTATGACAACAGCTTCTGTAGATATGGTATTAAGTTCGGGTACCGGAAGTGCCGGTTTCGGCGTGCTGCGAGGTGCGAGCAAGCCCGGTATGTTGCTGGAGATTCTTTTTGTACTTGAAACAACGAGTGAGCAAAGTATTTATGTAGATCGTTTCTTGCCTAATACTCCCTTGCGAATTGTGGTAGATCATACCGGTAAAGATGTGACAGATAGTTATCCTATTGAAACATTCGACAAAAAGTTGACAGCTGGTTCCATCGACCCTTTGCTGGACAACGAAAGGGTGGTGGAAACCCTTTTGCCCGATATGATTGCGGCTGCCAAAAGTATAGCTGCAGCGCATCGCAAAGAAGAAATAGACAGGGGAATGCAACGCATGAACCTCACGCTGAATCATGAAATAGAGCGACTATACCTATTACAACAAAAAAATAAAAACATAAGAACCGAAGAAATTCAGATAGCACTTGATGAACAGATAACATTGGGGACACTCATTCAGAATGCGCAGGTAAGAATGGATGCCATCCAACTTATCCTTTGCCAGTGATGAGTCAGTTTCAAAAGAATTTTTTGAACGCAAATTACGCAAATTTTCACAAATAACATTGATTTCTATTTGTGTGGTTTTGCTTAATCATAACAATTTATGATTTGCGGTAATTTGCGTAATTTGCGTTCTTCTTAAGAGTAAGCAACAATATGAATAATACGATGCACACAACAAAACTAAATCTCGAAGATAAATTACCGCTCACTTGCTCACGCAGGGGAACTTGCTGCCATGGAAACCTTGTGATGCTTAACCCATGGGAGTTGTTCTGCCTGGCCAGAGAGAAGAAAGTAAGTCCTCGTGAATTTCGTGATCTGTATTGCGAGTCTGGAGGAATTCGGTTGCGGTTTGATGGTAATGCCGGTTGGAGAGGGAAAAAGGCTTGCAGTCAATATATCGATAACTTTGGTTGCAGCGTTCACGTAGGGCGTCCACTCGCCTGTCGGTTGTTTCCGCTTGGTCGGCAGATACAAAGTGAAGCGCTGAGCTATATGCATCAGGGCGACACCTTTCCGTGCTTGGATGGCTGTCCCGAAGTGACCGGATTACCGCAGTTGACCGTGGGCGAATACCTGAAAGGGCAGCAGACCGAAGCATTTGAAATGGCTCAAAATGAATACCTGCAACTGATGCAAAGCTTAGCGGATATTGCCTTTGAGCTACTGCTTGATACCGGCTTGGCCGAATCGGGCGATACCGAAACATTGCCGCTGTGGCGAAAGATGGCTAACGAGCATCCCGAAGTATTAGCAAGCATCATCGGATCGGAGTGGGTAGATAGTTTGACTATTCCGGAAATTTCGGTTGACACAGACGATCCTGTTTTATTTGCCCAAAAACATAATGATGTACTCTTATCAAAGGCACAGGAACAATTTGGTGCCTTGCAAACCATGCACGAAGTACATGAAGCATCTGTTTTAATAATGGGACTGACCTTACATCTTGCCCGTAGTTTAGGGGCAAAGCCGGAAATTCTTGCTGAACATTGGATTGATACGGCAAAGAAATTTGGAGCGAAGGAATAAAAACATTCTTTGTTCACACAAGAAACAGAAGCTTGATTTATATAAAACCTAAGAATATTTATAATCGCGATTATCAAGAAAACCACTTAAATAATAAATAATATGATTTTTCCAAGAACAAAGAAAATTGCAAAGAAACTAAACTGGCATAAAACTAACGATGGAGTTTTCGGACTTTACAAAGGTTACTTCTTTAATATAGGAGATGCCAACCTAATGAACAACCCTCAATTCAAATTTGTAGTGCTTAAAACTGAAAACATGTCGGAAGAACAAGAACAACAAATCAGGGCTGAATTAAACAAAAATAAAAACATGTTTAAGTTCACTAATTTGCGAATTGGGACTAACAGTATTTATATCCAATTTATCGAGGTCTTTTCATACACAAAAGTAAGCACTGTGTACTCTCTTCTTGATTTTTTAGTAGACTTATGCAAACGACTAAATATCTCTGAACAGTATGAGTGTCATAACTGTACAACGAAAAATAATTTGGAGTTTTATGATTTAAACAACAGTGGTACTATACTTTGCAACTCGTGTTTTAGTGAAATAGAAAGTAAGTTTAACGAGTCAGAGAGAGTTAGGCAGTCTGAATACAAAAATCATTTGACTGGATTCATTGGTTCAATTCTTTTTTCAATACCGGGGATAATAGCATGGGTACTCATTGCTATATATGTAGGAATGCTTGGTTCTGCAATGGCTGTTATAATAGCACTGCTTGGATTAAAAGGGTATGAATACTTTAAAGGGCGAGACACTAAATTGACTAAGTATTTGATAGTATTGTCTAATATTGTGTGCATCTTAATAGCAAACGTTGCAACAGTTATGGCACTACTTGTAAAAGAAGGACTGACGATTAACCAATCATTTCAAGAACTTCAAATAAATACATTAGCTCAGGATATACTTTTAAAAAATACAGTAATTTCTTTTGCGTTAGCCTTTTGTGCTTGGATTTGGCTGTTGTCTCAAATTAAAGAAAAAAAGATGACGATAAAACTTGCTGATAAATTTTAGATCAGATACATAATCTTAATTATATTCTATCTCTGAATCATACTTAATCTTAAAACAATACAGATATGAAAAAACAAACAATTCTCTCAGTACTTTTAGTACTATCGATGGTCTCGTTTGCACAGCAGGCCATTTGGGGTGGACAAAACACCAGTTCTCCGCAAATAAATGCAAACAATACCGTTACGTTTCGTCTTGATGCCCCAAAAGCTTCCGCGGTGCAGGTTACAGGCGATTTCCTGCCTACACAGCAAGTCGACGGACAGTTTGGAAAACATGATGTACCCGGCACAGTTGACTTAGTAAAAGGAAGTGATGGTGTGTGGGAATATACAACTCCCGAAGCACTGAAACCGGAGTTGTACAGCTATTCGTTTATCGTGGATGGATTCAAAACTACCGACCCAAGCAATGTATATCTGATCCGCGATGTGGCATCGTTGACCAATGTATTTTTGATGGGTGGCGGACGTGCCGATTTGTATAAAGTCACCAACGTAGCGCACGGAACGTTAGCCCGCAGATGGTATCAAAGTCCGACGCTGAACATGACGCGTCGCATTAGCATTTATACTCCTGCAGGTTACGAAACCGGCAAGAAACAATATCCTGTGCTGTACTTGCTTCATGGAATGGGCGGCGATGAAGAAGCATGGATAGCATTAGGACGTACTGTTCAGATTCTCGATAATCTGATAGCCCAAGGCAAAGCCAAACCAATGATAGTGGTAATGCCCAACGGAAACGCAGCTCAGGAAGCCGCTCCGGGCGAATCGGTACTAGGTCTGTACAAACCAACTTTTCAACTTCCCAAGACAATGGAAGGAACGATGGAAACAAGCTTTCCTGATGTAGTGAAATTTGTCGAAAGTAATTATCGTACCGTGAACACGAAGTCCGGTCGGGCAATTGCCGGCCTATCGATGGGTGGTTTTCACTCGTTGCACATCTCCAAGCAATATCCTGATTTGTTCGATTATGTGGGCTTGTTTTCGGCAGCCATCAATCCCGATAAAGCTGTAAAATCGCCTATCTACGACGATAGAGATGCCAAGCTAAAGACACAGTTTAGCAAAAACCCAAAGCTATATTGGATAGCGATAGGCAAAGCTGACTTTTTGTACAAAGAAAATGAAGCTTACCGCAAGCTTCTCGACAACGGTGGCTATAAATACACTTACTACGAAACAGAAGAAGGCCATATCTGGAAAAACTGGCGCATCTACCTGACGGAGTTTGTGCCTATGTTATTTAAATAGGTTCGCGTTTATATTAAAAAAAGTTATTATTGAAGAGGGTGTCCAACGGGCATCCTCTTTTTCTGTTCAATAGTCTCTTTTCATCCTGAATAATCGTCTATAGATTAAAAAATCAAAAAACATTGTTGTCATAATGACACTATCTGAAAATTATTTATATATTTGCACAGAAATACATCACGGATGACATCAGTGCAATCAAAAAGGAAGCAAATAAATAAAACGAATTATACAATAAAGCCTTTAATCAAAGTATTATGTTTAGAAACATCAAAGCAAGTGCCCTCCTGTTAGTAGGGATTTCACTCAGCCTCTTTGGTCAGACACCAAAAGCCGTTTATCTTGACGACACAAGACCGATGAATGAGCGCGTGGAAGATGCACTTTCGCGAATGACGGTTCAGGAGAAAGTAGCGGTGTGTCATGCTCAGTCTAAATTCAGTTCGGCAGGTGTGCCACGCCTGGGCATTCCGGAACTTTGGACAATGGATGGGCCGCATGGCATTCGTCCGGAAGTATTTTGGGATGAATGGTCGCAAGCCGGCTGGACAAACGATTCGTGTATCGCCTTTCCGGCCTTAACCTGTCTGGCAGCCAGCTGGGATAAAGATATGGCTTTATTGTATGGTAAATCGATAGGTGAGGAAGCTCGCTACCGTAACAAAAATGTGCTATTGGGACCGGGAGTAAACATTTACCGCTCACCGCTTAACGGACGTAACTTCGAATATATGGGCGAAGATCCTTATCTGGCCTCCAAAATGGTAGTGCCTTATATCAAAGGCGTACAGCAAAACGGAGTGGCTGCTTGTGTCAAACATTTTGCGTTGAACAATCAGGAAACAGATCGCTTTGGTGTAAATGTAACGGTTGATGACCGTGCGCTTTATGAAATCTATTTACCTGCTTTTAAAGCCGCGGTTCAGGAAGGACAGGTTTGGACGATTATGGGTTCATACAATTTGTATAAAAATCAACATTGCTGTCATAACCAATATTTGCTGAACGATATTCTTCGAGGCGAATGGGGATTCAAAGGTGCTGTGATCTCCGACTGGGGTGGTGTGAGCAATACCCGTGAAGCGATTTTCAATGGTCTTGATATCGAATTCGGGACGTGGACAGATGGTTTAAAGAAAGGTACCAGCAATGCCTACGATAATTATTATCTGGCAAAACCTTATCTCCAGCTTATCCAAAAAGGAGAGGTAGGCACAAAAGAGTTGGATGAAAAAGTGCGTCGTATCCTTCGGTTGGCATTCCTGACAAGTATGGATAGAAACAAACCTTTCGGTTCGTTTGGTACCGAAGAGCATGCACTTGCCGGCCGGAAGATAGCCGAAGAAGGTATCGTGTTGCTGAAAAATAAAAACAATGTGTTGCCTATCGATTTGAGCAAGACAAAACGAATTGTTGTTATCGGGGAAAATGCCTTAAAAAAGATGACAGTTGGTGGAGGTAGTTCTTCGCTGAAAGTAAAATATGAATTGTCGCCACTGGATGGAATAAAGAAAAGAGCAGGTGCTCAGACGGAAATTGTATATGCACGTGGGTATGTGGGTGATGCTACCGGAAGTTACAATGGCGTTGTTACCGGACAAGATTTATCGGAGAAACGCTCGGCCGACGAATTACTGGCAGAAGCATGTACACTGGCTAAAACGGCTGATTATGTTATTTTTATCGGAGGGCTCAACAAGAGCGAGAATCAGGACAGCGAAGGAGCCGACCGCCTGAGTCTGAGCTTGCCTTACCATCAGGATAAGGTGATTGAAGAACTGGCCAAACTAAACAAAAACCTTGTAGTCGTAAATATATCGGGTAATGCGGTGGCTATGCCGTGGGTAAATAAGGTGCCGGCTATTGTTCAGGGTTGGTTCCTGGGTACCGAAGCAGGTACTGCCTTGGCAGAAGTGTTGGTAGGCGATGTGAATCCTTCGGGTAAATTGCCTTTCTCTTTTCCTGTGAAACTGGAAGATAATGCAGCGCATGCCTTGGGCGAATTTCCGGGTAAGGATCATCAGGTGACCTATAACGAAGGCATCTTTGTGGGTTACCGTTGGCACGACAAACAAAACATCAAGCCTTTGTTTAGTTTTGGTCACGGATTGAGTTATACAACTTTTGAATATGGAAAAGTAAGTGCCGATAAAAAAGAAACCACAGCTGCCGATAAAATCACCTTTACAGTTGATGTAAAGAACACAGGCAAGCGCGAAGGTTCGGAAGTTGTTCAGTTGTACATCAGCGATTTGAAATCGTCACTTCCCCGTCCGCTTAAAGAACTAAAAGGATTTGAAAAGCTATCGTTGAAACCGGGTGAAACAAAAACCGTTTCGTTTACCATAGATAGCTCAGCGCTTAGTTTCTTTGATGCCGACAAACATGCCTGGGTTGCAGAGCCTGGCGATTTCGAAGCGGTTGTAGCTGCCTCATCGACAGATATAAAGAGTAAGGTTGGATTTAAATTGAAATAGGGAATAGTTACAAGGATTTAGTTACGAGTTACAAGCGTGGTTTTGTAGCTCACTAGTAAATTGCCGGAAATAATTGTTGTTTAATTAGGTGAAAGTAAAAAAAAGGACCTGTTTGCTTCTGCAAACAGGTCCTTTTTTCATGATTATCTTTTTGTGTCTACTCACATTCTAACGAAGATATATCTCGGTGCTCTGCACCTTTGTATTTCTTTCCGATTTCATCCTACAAAGATTACGGTGCTCTGCACCGTATTTGAGAAGACTCAAAGGGGCAGCGTCCCGAATTGAAAATCGGCGTAGCCAAATTTTTGTAAAAATTAGTCAATTGTACAAAACGGAGGTGCAGAGCACCGAGATATTTCTGGTTCCATACCCTAAGAGACAGAAAACAATTCTCAGAATACTATTTTGAAAATCATATTCAGAGAACTGGACTTGTAACTCGTAACTAAAGCCTTGTAACTGTTTTCTACTCAGCCGTAATTTCCAACACCACGCTGGTGCGTTGTAAACTCAGGTCAGGGTTATAGCCGTTCTTTATTAAAAAGTCGCCGCTAAACACATTCGAAGCGTTCAGTGTAGAGCTTGTGCCTGGGTAGAGGTTTATTTCTTTGACATGGTAATTTTTCGTTCCATCGAGTCCTGTCAATCGAATGGGCGTAGGCGTGTAAGTTGCATCAAAGCGATTGGTGACCACATAACTAAACATCACTGCTTTTGTTTTGGTATCGTTTACAAACATCGACGAAGCGTATGCATTTTCGTAAGGGGAAGCTAAGCGATACAAGTCGCCGCGCCAAACCAGTTCTTTCAGCGAATCATACACTTTCAGTGCTTGCTGACTGAATTTCAAATCGTTTTCCGACAAATGACTTACCACAATATCATACCCCATTTTGCCCATCATGGCCACGTCGGTGCGGTACTTTAAGCCCACTTTACTCCAGTCGGTAATGTGGTTACACGAAGCAATGACCGGATAGAAATAGCTGTAGTTCCATTGAATATAAACACGTTCCAACGGGTCGGTATTGTCTGATGGCCAGTATTCGGTAAAATATTTCAGCGCTTCGTAATCCACGCGTCCACCACCACCCGAGCAGAGCATCATAGGCACTTTGGGGTACGCCGCCCGCACCCGATCAAGCACTTTATACAGTCCCCGCACATAGTCCACATACAGTTGCGATTGCTTCTGTTTTGTTTTTTGCAGATAAGCCGATTGTGCATTGTAGATTACTGAATTACAATCCCATTTGATAAACGATAATTCAGGATTTTTACCCAATAGCTTATCCATTATACCAAATACATAGTCCTGCACTTGCGGGTTGGTGAGATCCAAAACCAACTGATTACGGAAATAATGCTCCGGACGCTCGGTTTGACGAATCACCCAGTCGGGATGCTTTTCGTATAGCTCCGATTTGGGGTTTACCATTTCGGGTTCCACCCAAATGCCAAACTTTACACCTGCTTTACCCGCTTCTTTTACCAGGTAGCTTACGCCATCGGGCAATTTCTTCGTATTCGGTTCCCAGTCGCCCAGCCCGGCTTTGTCATCATTGCGCGGATATTTATTGGCAAACCAACCATCGTCCAACAGGAACAAATCCACGCCCAGCTTCTTGCCATCGTCAAAGAGTTTTACTATTTTATCCTGATCGAAATTAAAATAAGTAGCTTCCCAGTTGTTGAGCAAAGTCAGACGAGTGCCATTGCCATCGCGCAGGCGGTAATCGCGCGCCCAGCGGTGCAGTTGACGGGAAGCTTCGCCCGTGCCTTTGTCCGAAAAAGTATAGATAAACGAGGGCGTTTTGAACTCCTTGCCCGAAGCCAGCGGATATTCCGACTGAAAAGGGTTGATGCCCGGAATGACGCGCAACTGGTGATAAGCATCCACTTCGAAATCCATTTTAAAATTACCCGACCAGGCCAACGTGCCCAGCATTACCTTGCCTTCGGTTTCGGTGGCAGGTTTATCGAATGCGAGTACAAAAACCGGATGTTCGTACAGGTTGGCGCGTGTACCTAGTTTAGAATCGATGGTTTTAATGCCGTGGGTCAACAGCGTTTGCTCAGGTTTCATCTCCTGCGCCCAGGCACCGTGGAAATGCGTGAGGTAATAGTTCTTAGCCGTAAAGGTAAGATTGGCCGAAGCGTATTTTCCCATGGTGAGCGTTCCCTTTTCGTTGTTGCGAATCACGCTCCATTGCTCCACCACATCTTCTTTCGCGTAGATTTTAAAGTACAGCGTCACCTCGGTTTTATATACAGGGTCGGCCAGCAGAACGGAGATTGTTTTTACATTCGCATCGGTGGCTTCGGTGGTATGCGAAACGTAGCGCAACTCGGTGGACACGTTGCCATCGGCATGCGTGATGCTGAGTGCCGGCTCCACTAGGTTCCATGTTCCGGCAGGTGTGTAGGCATGATTAAAGAAACCGGTATCCGAATCGTGATAATTGGTCTGCGCACTCACCTGCCCGTAGTCGGTCGAATGGTTTAGCTTCGTTCCGAAATAAGTCATCAGTAAGCGTCCATCTTTATCGGTTTGCAGCAAGAGCGCATTGTGTGCCGTTTCCACAGGGATAAATACCGGGGCGGCTGCCGAAAGGCTCAGCACAGACAGCAACCATACGGATAAAGTAATCAGGAATCGGGAGTGTGAATGAGATCTAAGGTTCATATTGTTTCATTTATGATTTGTATTATTGAAAGACAAAGATAAGTAAATGATTATCATTATTCAGATACTTTTTTAGCACTTTTAGGTTCTGGAAGAGTATGTTTTGAACCTTGGAATATTAAAACAATAAATGATACTAATTTGCACGGAAAGAAGCTGGGAAAAGAATAGGGAGAGGATAACAGATTGGGAATAATCTCTTATCGCTTTGGAAAATTACTTTCAGTCCAAGGCAAGAAAGTTTCATTTCGAGGAAAGAAACTCTCTTGCCTTCACAATATTCTTTCCTCAAGAATCTGAAATGTTTACTCCCCGATCCAAAAACATTCTGTCCTTATCCAAAAACTTTTCATAAGCTTACAAAAACATTCTATAAGCTTATGAAAACATCTTGGAGGCTTATGAAAACTTTCTGTGAGCTTAAAGTTGCGGACTTTCCTTGGATGAAAACATTTTTGATGCTTATGAAAACTTTTTGTAGTCTTATGGAAACTTTCCCGATTCATAAAGCTATAGCTATCCCGGGACGGGAACTTCCTCTCTCTATCCAAAAACTTTCTATAAGCTTAAAACCTCCAGCTTTAAGCATCCAAAAAGTTTTCATAAGCCTAAAGATTCCTTTCGGCCAAGGCGGGAAACATTTTGTATCGATACAGAAAGTTTTTGTATCGATAAAACATCTTTTCATAAGCCTAAAACATCTTTTCATAACGAGCAAGAAAGTTATAGATAAAGGAATGAGTATTTTAACAAGCCCTAATTAACGATTGTAGGTAAATCCGGAAATGGATTGTGGGAGGATAGAAATGAGGTTCTGTTGTATCCGACCAGCGACAACTATTTTCCTTTTGCTAGCTTTTCGGCCTCCATTTGCGCTCTCGATTTGCTTTGCGTAACAATGTACACGCCGGCAAAAACAAGAATGCCCGACAGTGCTTTCTCGTATCCAAACACGTCCATGCCAATAGCCACGGCAAGCAGCGATGCCACTACCGGTTGAACATAGTTGTACATGCTCAGCGTGGTGGGGCGAAGCACTTTTTGTCCGATAGGAATAAGCAGGTAACCAAGAAAAGTGGCAAAAATAACCATATAGCCTATGCGCCAAAAGGTGTTGGCTGTCAGCAACGAAAAATCGGTTTGTATCAATGGCTTATAGCAAAATGGCAAACACACGATGGTAGCGAACAAAAACATCCATTTCATTAGGGTGACTGGCGAATACCTCGTTATCAAGTCTTTGAAAACAGTGAGGTAGATAGCAAATGAAAAGGCTGCCGAGAAGACAATTAAATCTCCCCAGAAATTTCCATTTCCTGTATGCTGCATTTGGCTACTGAAAACCAATAGCAAAGCACCCGAAGCACCCACCACTACTCCTACAGCTTTCATCAGCGTAATAGGTTCTTTGATGATAATAGCTGCCAGTATCATAGTAAGAATCGGCAACATGGTCACCACAATGGACGCATCGATGGGCGAAGTCATGGATAAACCCACAAAAAAAGGAAGCTGATTCAATGTAAGGGCAAAGAATGAGGCAAGAAATAATAGAAAAATATCTTTTGGAGGCACATGTTCCTTTTTAGTAAACAATGAAACCATCCAAAATAGTAACATTCCACCCGCTAACCTAAAAAATGTAAGAGTAAACGGACTTAGTATTTCGGGCATCAATGCTCTGGAAATAGGATTGTTGATTCCAAAAATAACATTTGCCGAAAATAGAGCTACGTGCCCTGTAAGTTTTTTATTTTCCATATTTATTAATAATAATGCAAAGATACTAAGTTTATAGACACAAGAATAAAGCGCAAAGACATTAGAACAAAAAATCAGTAGAATTGATTTTAGTTGGACAATAATAATTACCAGTCTGTACAAATAACAAAAATTCGGAACGAATAAGCATTTGATTATTTGCTTATTCCGAGAATAGTGCTTAGTTTTGTAGTCCAACCAATAATTATTTCAGATGAAACGCAATCCTAAAGAAGAACGATCACTTTTCCCCGAAGAGTGTTTGTTGCGCGAAATAGCCCGGCAACCGCGATTGTCAATCGGACTTCCTAGAGAAAATGCACTTGTTGAAACACGTTTGGCCCTCACCCCCGAAGGTGTAGCCATTGTTACGGAAGAGGGTCACAGTGTGTATGTACAGCGTGGTGCAGGTGAACCAATGTCTTATTCCGACTTGCAATACAGTGAAGCGGGCGCTTATCTGGTGGACGATGCAGCCGAAGTGTTTGGTGCTGATATCGTATTGAAAATAGCCCCTCCTACTCTCGCTGAGCTTAACCTGATGCACGATCGGTCCACCCTGTTTTCGATGTTGCAACTCAGCAATTTGTCGGCCGACTGCATACGCCTGATGATGAAAAAGAAGATGAATGCCATTGCATATGAATTGATTCAGGACGAACAAAAGGCATTTCCGGTGGTAAATTCCATCGCGGAAATCGAAGGAAATACGGCTATTGCTGTTGCAGCCGAACTAATGAGCAACGAGCGCGGGGGCAAAGGCCTCTTGCTGGGTGGAGTAGCGGGAATCACTCCTACCGAAGTACTGATTCTAGGTGCCGGCATTACCGGATCGGTGGCTGCACGTACAGCAATGGCTTTAGGTGCTCAAGTGAAAGTATTTGATCACGACATCGGTAAACTACGCAAAATACAACATTATCTTGGACAACAGGTTTTCACTTCCGTTATTCACCCCACCGTACTGATTCGGTCGCTGGCTACCGCCGATGCAGTTATCGGCAATCTTCGATATATCAATGGATCGGAACGTTTTATGGTGTCGGAAGAATTAGTAAAGAAAATGAAACCCGGAGCTATCATTATCGATATGAGCGTCGATCAGGGTGGTTGCTTCGAAACCTCCGAATGCCGAACCCTTCAACATCCTGTATTCGAAAAGCACGGTGTTATTCATTATTGTGTACCCAACATATCTGCCCGCGTGGCGCGCACTTCGTCCATGGCACTCAGCAATATCTTTGCACCAATGATCCTCAAAATAGCAACTTCGGGCAGCCCGAATTCTGCTATTACCGAAAGTGTAGGATTTCGTCATGGCGCTTTTATTTACAGTGGTGTTTTGGTCAATCGTCTAATTGGCAACTATTACAATATCCCATCAAATGATATTGGGTTATTAATAGCGGGGTATTATTGAAGCTTTTTACGCTAATCTACATCTTTTTATCAATTATTTTGAACCGAACAATTAGTTCTCTGTTCTATAATAAAATACCTGCTTTTTAAATTGAGTAATGGACTTCCAACTCGCACTTTATTTTTTAGAGCAATATTCGAAGAAACGTACTTATATGCTGAGTTTGTCGAAGCATGTAACATGTAAGTATGTACTTGTAACTACTTTCATTGGCAACTGCATTGTTTTTTTATATCTTTGCAAGTCAATTTCGCAACTAAAATACCTGAAATGTATTTTTTAATTTGTTGTTAATAGTCGAATTTCAACTATTAGCTATTCACTATCAACTTAAGTTATTTATGTCGCAGACACCAGAACAAGAAATATTATCCGATGATGATCAGATTCAACAGGAATTTGATGCACTGCTTGATGATTATAGCAAAACCAATCACCGACAGAAAGTTGAACTTGTAACCAGAGCTTTCAACTTTGCTAAAGCCGCGCACAAAGGTATCAAACGACGATCGGGCGAACCTTATATCATGCACCCGCTGGCAGTTGCCCGCATTGTGGTTCGTGAAATCGGCCTGGGTTCTACTTCCATTTGTTCTGCTTTACTTCACGATGTGGTAGAAGATACTGATTATACGGTAGAAGATATTAGTAATCTTTTTGGTCCGAAGATTGCACAAATTGTAGATGGACTGACAAAAATTTCTGGGGGTGTTTTTGCCGAAAGAGCTTCCGAGCAAGCCGAGAATTTTCGCAAACTCCTCCTCACTATGTCGGAAGACATACGCGTTATTCTGATTAAAATTGCCGACCGACTTCACAATATGCGCACCCTGGGTTCCATGCCCTCTGCCAAACAATACAAAATTGCTGGTGAAACGCAATATATTTACGCCCCACTCGCCCACCGTTTAGGTCTTTTCCGTATTAAAACCGAACTTGAAAACCTGAGTTTCAAATTTGAACACCCCGATACATATCATGATATTGAAGCCCGATTAGCCGACGATGAAGTCGCGCGTAATCTTTTCTACAAAGAATTTTCGCAACCTATTTTCGATAAGCTGACCGAAATGGGCTATGAATTTACCCTTCGTGCCCGTATAAAGTCCATTTATTCCATTTCACGAAAAATGGCCACGCGTAATATTCCTTTCGAAGAGGTATATGATATTCTGGCCTTGCGTATCGTGTTTAAGCCGCGCGCCGGAATGAATGAAAAAGACCAGTGTTGGATGCTTTATTCAGCGCTAACAGCATTATACAAACCTCACCCCGAACGCATTCGCGACTGGGTAAGTACCCCAAAAGCCAATGGATACGAGGCTTTGCACGTTACGGTAATGGGGCAGGGTGGCAAATGGGTGGAAGTGCAAATTCGTAGCGAACGCATGAACGATATAGCCGAAAAAGGACTGGCTGCCCACTGGAAGTACAAATCAGGCGTTGCCGATGAGTCGGAACTTGATAAATGGTTGAAGACTATCAAAGAATTGTTGGACAATCCGGAGCCTAATGCGCTCGATTTTATGGATACCTTCAAATTGAATCTTTTTGCCTCAGAAATATTTGTTTTTACACCAAAAGGTGAAATCCGAACCATTGCTCAAGGTGCTACAGCACTAGATTTTGCATTCTTACTCCACTCCGATTTGGGAAATCATTGCATCGGAGCAAAGGTTAATCATAAACTCGTCCCTCTAAGCTATTCGTTAAGTAGTGGCGACCAGGTAGAAATTCTCACCACCAGAAAACAAACTCCACAACCGGAGTGGCTTGACTTTGTGACCACAGCGAGAGCAAAAGCAAAACTCCGTGCATTGTTTAAAAAGGAGGAAAAAGCTCAAATTGCGGAAGGGCAGAAACGAATAGAAGCCGTTCTAAAATCACTCCACCTTGAAGCTGAGAACGAAAACATTGTTCGTATTCTCAATCATTACAATATTACACAACGAAATGAACTGTATCTACAGATAGGAAAAGGTCTTTTGAATCTGGATGATCTGAGTAAGATTGTGTTTAAACAAAAAGCACAAAACGTGTTTGCTAAATATCTCAAATTACCTTTTGGTGGTTCCACTGAAGCAGTAAAGCACGAAACAGTGCCAATAGATAGTAAAGTAGATAGAAAAAAAGCATTTAAACTTACCGAAGAAAATGCAGGAAAGACTTATAAACTAGCTGAATGTTGTCACCCAATTCCGGGTGATGATGTGCTGGGCTATGTCGACGATTCGGAGTCGGTGATTATTCATAAGCGCCAATGTCCTGTGGCTGACAAGCTAAAAACCAGCTTTGGTGAACGCATTATCTCAGCCGATTGGGCAACTCACAAAGTACTTTCGTTTGTAGAAATACTCGAAATCAGAGGTATTGATAAAAAAGGCATTCTTATTCAGATTCTGAAAGTCATTACAGAAGCTTATGCAGTAAATATTCAGAAAATGAATATTGAAACCGAAGCCGGAATATTTGTGGGGCGTTTCTTCATTTATGTACACGACACAGAGGATATTAATAATCTTTGCCGGGATATCATGAAAATAAAAGAAATAAATTCGGTACAAAGGGTGCAGGAATAACGAGCTAAAGGTGGTAAATAAATGTTCACTCTGCCCTCAATGTCAACGAGAGAGAGAATTAAAGAATCATCCTGCCAGAGCAGAACGATAGAAAAATACAATTTATAATCAGCTGCTTTCAAATACACTTTTATGTGCAGGTTATTTCAATAGTCGCAAATAATGCGTAAATTTGCATGCAAATATTTTTACAGTAGACACATGCTTAAACAACATCAAGGCAAATTATTAAGCAATACACATGCTATGAAAATAGCAACGTAAAATAGAAACACTATGTCATTTATTGCTGAAAGAGTTCAAATTGTAAGTTTGACGTTTGACGATGTACTTATGATTCCCGCCTATTCTGTTGTTCTGCCTCACAACGGAAATCGTACTACCCACCTTGCCAACCGTATTGAGTTGAAAATACCAATTGCTTCGTTGCAATTGTTTCCAACCAAAATTCACGTTCCAGTGCTACAGTACCAAAGAAGTAGCTGACATAACAACTATTAAAAACTTAATCGCTACGAAAAAAAATCTAAATAACATACACAACAATAGTACATTAAATACGTTTACAGTTAGCTGTAGTAGCGAAATTAATTGCTGGTTGTTGACTCTTCATTCGAATTATCATATTAAACAATTATGAAACCATTTGTAATTACTTTAGTTGCCATTCTAGTATTTTCGGGCTGTTTGTTTGCACAGGGATCTGATCCGGTGTTGATGACCATTAACAACAACCCGATATTGAAGTCTGAATTTGAGTATATTTATAATAAAAACAATACGAACAATTCGTTAGACAAAAAAACACTTGACGAATATGTAGACTTGTTTGTAAATTTCAAATTAAAGGTAGAGGAGGCCAAATCGAAAGGGATAGATACTACTCATGCGTTTATCTCCGAATTGGCAGGTTACCGTTCTCAACTGACGAGACCTTACTTAACCGATCAGAAGGTGGAAGAATCTGTTTTGCTAGAGGCTTACAATCACCTGAAAGAAGATGTAGATGTAAGTCATATTCTGATACAGATTCCCCAAAATGCGGCTCCTGCAGATACATTAAAAGCATGGAACAGCATTCAGTCTATTTTGAAGCGAGTTCAGAATGAGGATTTTGCAAAGGTCGCCAAAGAAGTTTCAGAAGATCCCACTGCAGCCAAAAACTCAGGTCGATTGGGATTTATATCAGCTTTCCGCACAGTGTATCCTTTCGAATCAGCCGCATACAGCACGCCTGTGGGCTCAATATCAAAGATAATCCGCTCTGCATTTGGTTATCATATCATCAAAGTACACGCCCGTCGTACTTCGTTAGGCGAAGTGACGGTTGCTCACATTATGTTGTCGGCACCAAAAGGCGATGCAGCGAAAAATAAAGCAGCTAAATTTACAGCCGACTCGCTCTACAAACGGTTGAAGGTAGGCGAAGACTTTGGGGCATTAGCCACTAAATACTCACAAGATAAAAGTTCCTCTGTTCGCGATGGTGAATTGCCTGCTTTTACTACCGGACGAATGGTACCTGAGTTTGAAGCTGCTGCTTTCGCACTGAAAAACATTGGCGATATAAGTGTGCCTGTCCAAACAAATTACGGTTGGCATATCATCAAATTATTAAACAAAAAAGGGGTTGATTCATTCGAAAGCATGAAGGAAGACCTGGAGCGTAAAGTAAAGCGTGACGAGCGCGGAAATCTGGGCCAGCAAGCACTGTTGCGAAAATTACGTGTGGATTACGACTGTGAAATAAATTCAGCTGCAGTGCAGGACATTATCAAATTGGCCGGCAAAGTTGATTTAAACGATTCGTTGTTTAAAGCCGAAATAGCTAAATTGAATAAACCGTTGTTTGGTTTTGCAGACAAAAACTATTCGCAAGCCGACTTTGCAAAGTATTTAAAGAACAACCCTGAGTCTCAAAAAAGCACGGCATCCGAACTGATTGACCAGAAACTGAACACCTTTATTGATGCCGAACTATTGGCATACGAGGACTCACAACTGGAGAACGAACACCCCGAGTTCCGTTATTTGATGAATGAATATCACGATGGTATTCTTTTGTTTGAAATCAGCAATAATCAGGTTTGGGAAAAAGCTTCGAAAGATACTGAAGGACTGAAAAAATACTTTAATGTGCATAAGTCGGATTACACATGGAAAGAACCACATTACAAAGGCTATATCATTTCGTGCAAAAACAATGCCACCTTCAAAATGGCAAAATCGCTGGTGCGTAAATCGGATAAAGATTCGGTGGATCATTACCTTCGCAGTCGGTTGAATGATATTATCCAATACGTGAAGGTTGAAAAAGGACTTTTTGTAAAAGGCGAAAATAAAGTAATAGATAAAGAAGTCTTCAAATCGAAGGAAACATTAGCTCCTTCTAACGATTATCCTTTTGTGTTTATTCGCGGAAAAATGCTCAAAAAGACTCCCGAGAATTATACCGACGTACGAGGTTTAGTGACTGCCGATTATCAAGAATACTTAGAAAAAGAGTGGATTAAGGCTCTTCGTGCCAAATATAAGGTTATAGTTGACCAAAATATTTTGAAAACGGTTAAGAAAAACTAATAATTTCTCAAACGCAAAAATAAAAGTCCTACCTTTGGATTTTATTTTTGCGTTTTTTAATTCAACTCACAAGCCAGCTCAAATACTGTAGATGATTAAGACTTTTTTCTTGCCAATTCTTTCTGTTGTAATGGTTTTATTTTCCTCGTGTGGCTCAAAGGTTGCAGATGGAAATAAATCGCCTTTGCTTGAAGTGGAGGGTAAATTCTTGTACTACGAAGATATCCAGCAAATCATTCCCCCGAACGCGAATAAAGTTGATAGCGCCCAAATAGCTAAAAGCTATATTCGGAAATGGGTAACCGATGTGCTTTTGTACGAAAATGCGAAGCGAAACATTACCAATCAAAGCGAGATTGATGAATTGGTGGAGAACTATCGTAAATCGCTGACCATTCATCAGTATCAGCAAAAAATGATTGAGCAACGCCTTCCGAAAGAGCCATCTGACGAAGAGCTACAAGCATTTTATAAAAAATACAGCAACCAACTGTTGCTGAAAGAGAACGTGATTAAAGGTTTGCTACTGGTTGTTCCGGCCAAAGCACCACAAATAGCCAATGTGCGGAGTTGGGTGCAATCAGCAAATGCGAAGGCACTGGGAAATATTGAGAAATACAGCATTAAGAGTGCAATAAGCTACGATTACTTTGGCGACAGATGGGTGCCTTTTTCGGAGGTATTGAAAAAAATGCCCATCAAAGTGGAAAACCCAAGCAGCTACATTTCGTCCAACCGTTTTGTTGAAGTATCGGATAGTGCACACCGTTATTTTTTGCGGATTATCGGGTCGAAAAGTACTGGAAGCGTAGAGCCTTTCGAAATGTCGAGAGATCGGATTATCAATATATTGCTAAATAAAATGAAAGGCGAATTTGTTACGAAGTTCGAAAACGATTTGTATGATGATGCCATAAAGGATGAGAATGTCACCTTTTTCAAGAAAAAGAAATAAGAGCTCTTTTTAAGCGCTTACAGAACATAAAACTAAAATAGATAGAAATAAAAAACATACACGCATAACGTCAACTTGTAAATATGAAAAAAACAATTTTCGCGCTTTTTTTACTTTTAAGCATTGCCCCCTTTAAAATGCTGGCTCAGAAGAATATTATTGATGAAGTAATATGGGTAGTAGGTGATGAGTCCATTCTGAAATCGGAAGTGGAAGAGCAAAGGCTACGTGCAGAATATGAAAAAACTCCACTGGAAGGCGATCCGTATTGTGTAATACCGGAGCAAATGGCTATTCAGAAACTGTTTTTACATCAGGCCGCTATTGATAGTATTACAGTCAATGAATCTTCTGTCAACAACCAGGTGGAAAGTCAGTTGAACTACTATGTATCTCAAATTGGATCGAAAGAAAAGGTGGAAGAGTATTTCCGCAAACCAACTTCGGAATTGCGCGAGGACTTGCGTGATATGATTCATAACCAACAGTTGATCCAACAAATGCGGTCGAAACTGGTGGAGAAAATCAAATCGACTCCTGCCGATATCCGTCGTTTTTTCAACAAAATTCCTGCCGATAGCGTACCAACCGTTCCTGCTCAGGTAGAATTACAAATCGTTAGCTTCGAGCCTCCGGTTCCTATCGAAGAGTCAACACGTATTAAAGATCGTTTGCGCGATTTTACCGAACGTGTAACTTCGGGCACAACAGATTTCTCGGTTTTAGCACGTATCTATTCTGAAGATACCGAAAGTGCAAAACGTGGTGGTGAGTTAGGTTTTATGGGACGTGGGCAGTTGGTTCCCGAATTTGCTACCGTTGCCTTCAATTTATTGGATCCTAAAAAAGTTTCGCGTATTGTTCAAACCGAATTTGGATACCACATCATTCAACTTATCGAAAAGCGTGGTGATAAAATCAATTGTCGTCATATTCTGTTGAAGCCCCGAGTATCTATCGAGGAAAAGACCAAAGCTATTCATAACCTCGATTCAATTTCCAACCTTATTCGCGATAGTAAAATTACCTTCGAACAAGCTGTAATGGCTTACTCGCAAGATAAAAACACAGCGTTGAATGCCGGTTTAATGCTTAACGAAAAAACAGGAACTTCAAAATTTGAATATCAGGATTTGAATCCGGAAATTGCCAAAATAGTTTATGACAAAAAGGTGGGCGAAATTTCAGCTCCATTCGCAATGATAAGCCCATCTACCAATAAAGAAGTGGTGGCAGTTGTAAAGATTAAATCGAAAGTGGAAAGCCATAAAGCCAATCTTACCGACGATTATCAAATGCTAAGGGCAATGTATGAAGAAAAAGAAAAACAAGACTTCATTACCAACTGGATTGTAAAAAAACAAAAAGAAACCTATATCAGTATCGATCCTGCATGGGTTAATTGTAAATTCCAGTATCCGGGTTGGATTAAAAAATAGATTACAGGCATATAAATTTACAACATCGACCCCGTTACTTTGAGTAACGGGGTCGATAAATATAGAATATATTTTGAGAACACCGATTTTTAAACGCATTATCTCCACCAGGCACACTTTACTTTATGTATTTCTGTGCTTGTTTTTTGTACTGCTTCATGCGCAAATTCGTCCCAAACAATTGCGTAAGGAAATGTTGCAAAGTCAGGTGCAAGTAAAACCGACTCAGAAAGGAAAAAAGAGTAGACCCAAACCTGCAGCAAAATCCACCCAGGATGCAAAAATGCTGGCTCCTATTGCCAATCCGCTAAAAGATCGTAATGCCGCTTTGGTTTATTTGGAAAACTCAGAGACCTTGTCGTACGATAAGATATTACGTCCCGATGTACAGATGCTAAAGGGGTCGGTGAAATTCCGCCACGGCAACACGGTGATGTATTGCGACAGTGCCTATTTCTACGAAGGTGCCAACTCGCTCGATGCTTTTGGTAACGTGCGCATAGTGCAGGGCGATACTCTTTTTGTATATGGAGATATATTGTACTACGACGGGAATATAAAATTAGCCCGCATGCGCCATAATGTAAAAATGGTAAACCGCAGAACCACGCTGACTACCGACAGTCTGAATTACGACCGTGCAGCCAACCTGGCTTACTATTACACTGGCGGTAGAATCGTAGACGACGTGAATACACTTACTTCTATCTGGGGGCAATACTCGCCTACCAGCAACGAAGCATTGTTTAAAAACAAGGTAAACCTGGTGAACAAGAACTTTACGATGGAGTCTGACACGCTGAAATACAATACCAAAACGAGTGTTGCCAATATTGTGGGACCAACGCATATTTTGTACAACAAAGAAACGGATATTTACACCAACCGGGGATGGTACAACACCTCCACGGAGCGGATGATGCTGCTCGACCGATCGTTGGTGAAACAAAAAGATGGAAAGTCGATGGTAGGCGATACCATTTTCTATGATAAAAAACTAAAGTTTGCCGAAGGCTTCAAGTGGGTGGTGCTCAACGATACGGTGCAGAAAGCCACGTTGGTGGGCAACTATGTAAATTATAACGAAATTCTGAAGAAAGGGATGGCTACCGATTCCGCCATGTTGGTGGACTGGTCGAGCAAAGACACCATGTATGTGCATGCCGATACACTTTATACCTTTAAAGATTCGATCTACGACGCTGCCAAGGGAATAAACAACGTTCGCATCTTTCGCTTCGACGTGCAGGGCTTGTGCGACTCGCTAGCCTATTCGGCCCGCGACTCGGTACTAAACATGCACGGCGAACCGGTACTCTGGAAAGATAACAATCAGCTGTCGGGCGAATCGATACAGGCTTTCACCAAAAATCAAAAGGTGGTGAAGGTGGATATCAAGAAGTCGGCCATGGCTATTCAGCATCAGGACTCCATCTATTTCAATCAGCTATCAGGAAAAGAAATAATTGCGCATCTCGACAGCGGTCAACTGAAACGGGTGAATGTAAACGGAAATGCCGAGACCATTTATTATCCGGTCGATGATAAGGATTCCACCATCGTGGGAATAAATAAGACACAGAGTAGTTTTGTGGTTATGTACATGAAGAATAAAAAGATGGATCGCATTGTGATGACCTCTGCTTCCAACGGCAATATGTATCCATTAGGACAACTCAGCGGTGCCGATTTATTACTCAAAAACTACAAATGGCTCGACGAACAGCGCCCCAAGAAGAAAGAAGATGTGCTAAAAATATTCCCCAAAAACAAGGCTAAGACCGACACGGGAAAAGACGCTAAGAAAAATACGAAAGAGCTGAAACCGGTTCCGGAAGAAAAGAAAGAAGTTCCGCCAAACACCGATAAGAAAAAGAATAGCAAAAAGAAAGCGAAGAAATAATCGGACGATAATAACTACAAGAAAGAGTGCGCTGAGAGGACAAGATCGAATAACGCTAGCACTCGTTTCTAACAAGTTGGTATTCACTTGATGTTTAGAATGTTACAATAAAAGTAAAAGTTGAGATGATAAAATATATTGGATGTTTATCAATGGAGAATGTCATTTGCAGGCGAAGATATAATTCGAAAATATTAATTCAGAATCAACAGAAATGCACAAGTAATTGTGCATTTCTGTTTTACAAAAAGGATTATATCTGCAAATAATAATGAAAGCAGGAGCTTCCCTTATAGCAAGCAAGGAAGAAAAACCTACGGATACTTTGAAGTTATCCTACCTCATCTTCTTTCCATCTCGTTTATATAAGGAATCGCTAAAGATATTGTATACAATTCCAAATATATATTTGTATTTTTGTAGCACAACTTATATTCTTTTTCGATAATGGTCAAAAAAATAAAGCCTTATATGATGCCCATTGCCATTACGGTGGGTGCTATCTTTTATAAATTCTTCGATACCCTTTCGTTTCTTACTCCCTACCTGATTTTTGTAATGTTGTTTCTCACTTACTGTAATTTGAAATTAAATCAGATGCGTTTGTCGCGCCTGCATCTTTGGTTGATTTTGATACAGGTGTTCGGTAGTTTTGGGGTGTATCTGTTATTGGCACCAGTAAATATAATTCTTGCTCAGGGCGCCATGATATGCGTGTTGGCTCCCACGGGTACTGCTGCTCCGGTTATTACCGGCATGCTCAAAGGCAATGTGGCCAGCCTAACGGCCTACAGTCTGGTAAGCAACATGTGTGTGGCGTTAGCTGCTCCGGTTATTTTTTCGTTGGTGGGGAGTTATCAGCACTTACCGTTTTTAGACTCCTTTCTGGCCATATCGCAACGTATCATCGTGTTGCTCTTTTTCCCATTCGGACTGGCCATGCTGCTGCAAAAGTTCGCTCCGGCGGTAACTACTAAAATCGGTTCTTTCTCCGGGCTATCGTTCTATCTGTGGTCATTGGCTTTGTGTGTGGTAACGGGAAGAACTGTGGTCTTTATTCTTAAACAAAACGGATCGAACCATCTGATTGAAGTTCTTGTGGCATTGGTAGCATTGCTGATGTGTATTGTTCAGTTTGTGGCGGGACGTGGCATTGGTAAGTATTACGATGACACCGTGGCCGGCGGACAAGGATTGGGTCAGAAGAATACGATTCTGGCCATTTGGATGGCGCAGATGTACCTTAATCCCATTGCCTCTATTGGTCCGGGTGCATATGTGCTCTGGCAAAATGTCATCAACTCCTATCAGGTGTGGCTGAAAAGAAAGAGTTTATAAGCGACTTCTTTTGCACTATCATCCACCTTCTTGCCCTTCTTGTCCTCTTTTGTTATTTCATTTATTCTTATCTTTGGCAACTTAATAATTGAATATCCACCTTGAATATTAATTAACCACAATATTTAGTCTCCATGAAAAAAATCCAAGCTTATTTTCTGCTGTGTTGCCTCTTTCTTTCAACACAATTAATCGCACAGTCCTACCAAAAAACCAATTTTGGGATTAAAACCACTACTCAATCCATGACGGTTGAGATTCAGTTTTACAGTCCCACTATCGTTCGCGTGCTCAGAGTGCCCGAAGGAGTTTCTTCCGCCAAAACAAGTCTTTCGGTAATTAAAACACCTGAAAAGACTGATTTGAAGATTGGCGATGATGGAAAAGTTGTGACCATCAGCAGTAATTCAATAAAGCTTTCTTATGATCTTACCACTGGAAAAGTAAGCTATTCCGACTTAAAAGGCAATGCGCTGTTTACTGAAAAAGACTTTGGTGCTCAGTTTACACCCACACTTGATGTAGCGAAATCGTCATTTCTGGTTCGTCAGGCTTTTATGCTCGACAAAGATGAAGCCATTTACGGTCTTGGACAACAACAAAACGGGAAACTCAATCAACGTGGTCAACGCATTGAATTGAAAAACGGGAACACGAAAGTAAGCATCCCTTTTTTGCAATCCATCAAGGGATATGGCATTTTCTGGGATAACTATGCCTCAACAACTTTTACCGATAATCTACAAGAAACTTCCTTCGAATCGTTGGGTGATAACTCCGATTATTATTTTATGTTGGGGGTAAATGCTGCTGGCGTTGTTGCCCAAATGCGTGACCTTACAGGACAAGTGCCTATGATTCCGTTATGGGGATTTGGATATCTGCAATCGCGCGAACGCTATAAAAACCAGGATGAAACTGTAGGAGTGGTAGAAAAATACCGCGCTTTGAAAGTGCCTCTCGATGGTATCATTCAGGATTGGCGCTACTGGGGACAAGACTCTAACTGGAATGCGATGAGTTTCGACAAGACTACTTTCCCTGACCCACAAGGAATGGTGAACAAAATTCATGATATGAAGGCTCACTTGATGATAGTAGCCTGGCCCGGATTTGGTCCCAAAACGAATCAATATAAAGAGCTTAAGTCAAAAAAGATGATGATCAATTTTGATACCTGGCCACCGGAGTCGGGAACAAAACCTTATGATCCATACAACCCTGTTGCTCGCGAAATTTATTGGGACTATCTAAATAAAGGCGTATTCTCTTTCAATACCGATGGGTGGTGGTTAGACTCCTCTGAACCTGATCATATCAATGTGAAAGATGCCGATTTCGATCAACCTACCTATCTGGGTTCTTATCGTTCGGTGGTAAATGCGTTTCCTTTGCAACACATCAAGGGTGTTTACGAAAATCAACGAAAAACGACTTCTGATAAACGCGTATTTATTCTTACGCGCTCGGCTTTTGCAGGACAACAACGTTATGGCGCTAACTCATGGTCGGGCGATATTGTTTCGAGCTGGAAAACGCTGCAAAAACAAGTTCCTGCGGCACTCAATTTTTCACTCACAGGTCTGCCGTACTGGAATGCCGACATAGGTGGGTTCTTCCTTTGGGAATTTAATAACTCAGGTGCATTAAAACTAAAAACGTATCAAGAGTTATATGTTCGCTGGTTGCAGTTTGGAACTTTCACCCCAATGATGCGTTCACACGGAACCGACGCTCCGCGTGAAATTTATCAATTTGGACAACGTGGTGACTGGACATTTGATGCTATTGAAAAATACATCAATATTCGTTATCAACTTTTGCCTTATATTTATTCTACGGCATGGAGTGTTACTTCCGGTTCGGAAAGCTTTATGCGAGCTTTGGTGATGGATTTTGCAGCAGATAAAAAAACAACCGATATCACTAACGAATATATGTTCGGTCAGTCCATCCTTGTTGCTCCGGTATTGGAGCCGATGTATGCAAACAAAGCTGCTGATGGACAAACTTCCATTGATTTCTCAACAGTAAAATCACGCTCTGTCTATTTACCGAACGGAACACCATGGTATGATTTCTGGACCGGTGAAAAAATGAAAGGTGGACAAGAGGTTCAAAAGTCAACACCAATTGATGTGATGCCCTTATACGTAAAAGCAGGATCTATTTTGCCCTGGGCACCGAAAGTGCAATATGCCAATGAAAAAAAATGGGATAATCTGGAAATTCGCATCTATCCGGGGAAAAATGGAGAATTTACGTTGTACGAAGATGAAAACGATAACTACAACTACGAAAAAGGTTTGAAATCGACCATCACCATGAAATGGAATGATGCATCCAAAACCCTGACGATTGGCGAACAAAAAGGAAGCTTTTCCGGAATGTTGACTACCCGCAAGTTTAATCTTGTGATGGTTCAAAAAGGAACCGGAGTTGGTGTACAGCCCGGGAAAATAGCCAAAGCAGTAGTCTATAAAGGTAAATCAGTTAGCATCAAACTTTAATACATACGGATATTACTTATTCTGTAATAAATAAAGTATAATAATTATCAACTTGTTAGAGAAATGAAAAAGATATTTTTATCACTCACGGTGGCTCTTTTTGCGGGTTCATTGGCTGCGCAATCTACCGATTATCCTTATCAGGGAGTTGCGTTTAATCAGGTTAAGCTCAATGATGCGTTTTGGCTTCCGCGTGTTGAAACCAATCGTAAAGCAACAATTCCGGCTTCGTTCAAAAAGTGCGAAGAGACTGGACGGGTACAAAACTTCATCAATGCAGCCGGGCATACCGGAAAATTTCTTACTACTTTTCCTTTTGACGATACCGATATTTACAAAACAATTGAAGGTGCATCTTTTTCTATGGCTGTTCATCCTGATGCAAAGTTGAATCGATATGTAGATAGTTTGATTACTATCGTTTCTAAAGCTCAGGAGCCGGATGGGTACTTATACACTGCCCGTACTATTGACCCCGTGCATCCTCATAGTTGGGCGGGGAAAGATCGCTGGGTAACCGAGTCGAACATGAGTCATGAGTTATATAACTCCGGTCACTTGTTCGAAGCTGCAGCAGCACACTATCTGGCCACAGGTAAACGAAACTTTCTCACTATTGCATTAAAAAATGCTGATTTGCTGACACAGGTTTTTGGCCCCGGAAAGCGAAACGACGCACCCGGTCATGAAATAGTGGAAATGGGACTGGTTCGACTTTATCGTATTACTGCCGATAAGAAATACCTCGACCTGGCTAAGTTTTTTATAGATTGCCGAGGGAAGAAACTCAATAAAGACCGTGCTTACTGGCAAGATCAGGCGCCTATTGTTGACCAAAAAGAAGCTGTAGGACATGCTGTTCGTGCGGCATATTTGTATTCAGGGGTTGCTGATGTGGCAGCGCTGACGGGCAATAAAGAGTATATCTCGGCTATCGATAGTATTTGGGAAAACATGGTATCGAAGAAGTTTTACATCAATGGCGGTATTGGCGCCAGACATGATGGAGAAAGCTTTGGGAAAAATTTTGAGCTTCCCAATCAAAGTGCTTATAACGAAACCTGTGCAGCTATTGCCAATGTGTACTGGAACTTCCGAATGTTCGAATTGCACGGACAAACCAAGTATATTGATGTGTTGGAACGCAGTCTTTACAACAATGTACTTTCGGGAGTAAGTTTGGACGGTACTCATTTTTTCTATCCCAATCCTTTAGCTGCCGATGGTAGTTATACTCGTCAGCCCTGGTTCGATTGCTCTTGTTGCCCTACAAATCTGTGCCGTTTCATGTCATCGGTTACCGGATATATTTATGCACAAAAGGAAAGTAGTCTGTATGTGAATCTGTTTATCGGAAGCTCTGCCACCATCAAGCTGAACGGTAAACAAACAGTCAATATCAGCCAAATGAGTAACTATCCTTGGGATGGAGCTATCAGTTTTACCCTTCAACCAACCAAAGCTACTAAATTCGCATTGCGATTACGCATTCCGGGTTGGGTGACCAATCAACCGGTACCGGGTAATTTGTATAGCTATATCAATGGATCGAAAGCTTCTTATTCTTTGAAAGTAAACGGAAAAGACTATAGTGCTAAAGTAGAAGATGGATATGCGGTTATCGACCGCGAGTGGAAAAAGAATGATAAAGTGGAGTACAATTTACCAATGACTATTCAGCGTGTAGCTGCTAACGAGAAAGTAGCAGCCGATCGTGGCTTGGTAGCATTGGAGCGTGGGCCTATTCTTTTTTGTCTGGAGGATAAAGACAATGCTTTTGATGTAAATAGTTTTATTCTACCCGATGCATCTGCCTTGAATCTTACCTTTGTAAAGGATATTCTAAGTGGAACATATACCATACAAGGTAAAGGAATAGCCATTAGTCCAACGACCGACAAACTGGATTTGCGCTCTGAAGCAAAAACATTTACCGCCATCCCTTACAATGTTTGGGATAATCGTGGTGGAGCTAAAATGCGAGTGTGGTTGCCACGCACAGTTGGAGAATTTAAGTTGTCGGAAGAATAACAGAATATCAATATAAAACTTTTTTCAGGGGGAGTTGTTCACTTGTGAACTACTCCTCTTTTTTTAGTGCTACTTGGGATAGTTTTAAAAATTAAATCAATTAAGGGAATAATTTTGTAATTTTGTCAACATGAATTTAGTCCATAAAGATATAAAGACCTACTCTTTTGCCGAGAACGCCAGTGCTAACTCCAGCTTTGAGCTGAAACGACTGGAAGATGTGTACCGTAAAGCAGAAGGTAAAGCTGATAGTCCGCATCGGCACGACTACTATACTATTATCTTTATCGAAAAAGGAGAGGGTATACATATAGTAGACTTTATGGAGTATACCATCGAAAATGCCACCATCTATTTTATTCAGCCGGGGCAAATGCACCAGATTTCGTTCAGCGCGGAGCCAAAAGGATGGGTAATTACATTCACCGAAGAATTTTTAGTGAGTAATTCCATCCCCGACAAAATGATTAGTGATATCTTCCTTTTTACTGATTACGGACAATCGCCGCCGCTGCCCATTTCCGATAGTAACCTACCGGTGTATATAAGTCTGGTAGAGCAGATGGCTCATTTTGCCCAAACGCTCCAGAACTATACACTGGAAGCAGTAGGTTCATTGGTCAAGATTTTTCTGATACAAAGCAATAATCATTGTTCGCTGCATAAAAATGATAATCCGCAACTGGTTGAAACCGGAAACCATATTCTCCGTACCTTTAAACAGCAACTCAATAAACGTTATGCTAATGCGCACATGGTAGCCGATTATGCCGATGTGCTGGCTGTGACGAGCGATTATTTGAACAAAACGGTAAAGAACCTTACCGGAAAATCGGCCAAAGATCATATTCAGAGCAAGTTGATTATCGAAGCAAAGCGATCATTGTTGTTTAGCAATATCAGTAACAAGGAATTGTCGTATGCACTTGGGTTCGATGAATCCGCTCATTTCAACAACTTTTTTAAGAAGTTTACCGGTCAAACACCCTCCGAATTTCGTGTTTTAGCACGCAATACCTGATTTTTGCAATCATACACCCGATTTCATTACTTTGCCGCGCACTTTGCTGCCGTACCTTTGTCGTATCAAATTGAAAGAAAAAATCTTATCAACTTAAAAACGACAAAAAATGAAAACAATACTTCACAAAGCAGAAACAAGAGGACATGCCAACCACGGTTGGTTAGATTCTCATCATACATTTAGTTTTGCCGATTATTACGATCCTCAACGGGTTCATTTCGGAGCACTACGTGTATTGAACGATGATCGTGTGGCTGCAGGAAAAGGTTTTGGCCAACATCCGCACGACAATATGGAAATTGTGTCTATCCCTCTTTTTGGAGATTTGGAACACAAAGACAGCATGGGTAATGTGGCTGTTATCCGTAAAGGTGAAATTCAGGTGATGAGTGCCGGAACAGGAATTTTCCACAGCGAATACAACCGCAACGCCGACAAAGAAACTCAGTTTCTTCAGATATGGGTCATCCCCAACAAAAGGAATGTGACGCCTCGTTACGATCAGATATCCATCACCGATATAGCAAAAGAAGATGAACTCTATCAGATTCTTTCACCTAGCCCCGACGATCAGGGCGTGTGGATTCACCAGCAAGCCTGGTTCCATTTGGGCGATTTATCCGAAGGATGGACAGGAAGCTACAAACTGAAAGGCGAAGACACCGGTGTATATTTCTTTGTTTTGGAAGGTGAAGTTACCGTGGCAGGTCAGAAACTCAATAAAAGAGATGGATTTGGAGTAAGTGAAACTACCGAGATTGATATTACCGCCAACAGCGAAGCTCAATTGCTTATTATGGAAGTGGCAATGCATTAATCAGTTGTCAGTAAATAGTTATCAGTAAATAAAATAAATCAAAAATAAATTTGTCTTGCTTCTGTTGAATTGAGACACAATAAAAGAAACAGTATGAATACAATTAAAAAGTTTTTAGCAACCGACCAACAATCGTGGTCATTATTAATCGTTCGTCTTGCATTAGGTTTTGTAATTTTACCTCATGGTATGCAAAAAGCATTAGGCATGTTTGGCGGATACGGATTTGCAGGCACAGTAGGATTCTTCCAATCAATGGGAATGCCGTTTATCATTGGTACTTTGGTAATCCTTGCTGAGTTTATAGGTAGCATTGGTGTTATCATTGGCTTGGGAACACGCTTTATGGCTGCTTCTATTCTTCTCACTATGTCGGGTGCAATGATACTTGGCGGACACCTTAATAACGGGTTCTTTATGAACTGGTTTGGAATGCAAAAAGGCGAGGGAGTTGAGTACTTTGTTCTGGTAATCGGACTGGCTTTGGCAGCGGTTATTGGTGGTAGTGGCAAATTTTCTTTCGACAATCTGGTTTCGAAACAAATCAAATAAAATAGTTCGTTCTTAATTACACACAGATGGTAAGAGCCTGTCAACACACTGTTGGCAGGCTCTTTTTTTGTTGGATTATGAGAGTAGGCAAGAGGGCTTATTCGATTGGCAATTAAAAGAAAAGATCCGCTGTCAAATTATTCTCATAACTTAAGTAATGGTTTGAATATAATGTCGCATTAAAAAAAAAGAATGGAACGCTGATAAACGCTGATTTAGCCGAAAAGGACGGATAAAAGAAAAGGATTTTTCCCGATAAATCGGGGAGGCTCAAGACGCAACTATCTGAAAATCATATCGCCTTTGGCGAGATTCAAATCCGTTTTTAAATCCGCTCTATCAGCGTTTATCAGCGTTCCATTCTTCTATTTATTTTGATTTGATTATGCGACATTATATTTTTCCTACTACTTATATTCAATTGCAGAGGCTATAAAAACACCTTACTTTATAGCCGTTGGGATCAATGCTTTTTTACCAATAACCACTTCATTTAATTGTACTTTCTCTGCATTGGTAATGGTCATTCCATTTTTGGCCGATTGAATATCAATAGTATCAAACTGTACATTTCTTATTTTCTTTTGTGCATAGCCCTGCAATACGATAGCTGTTTCGGATACTTTGTTACAACTGATATCCGAGAAAAAAATATCTGATATTTCTGTTGCAAAGTCCTTGCCTTCGCCCATATAATTGGCCGTTATATAAATACAATCTTCCACTTCGTCGAGATGAACATTGCGCACATGGATGTTTTTGATATAACCACCTCTGTCGGCATTGGTTTTAAAATAAATACCTCTTTTCAGATAGCCTCCTGTTTTGCAGTTATCGATATATACGTTTCTGACACCTGCCGACAGTTCACTGCCCAGCACCACTCCATGCAGACCTTTGAAACTACAGTTGCGTATAATAATGTTCTCGCTTGGTGTACCGCTGTTGGCTCTTCCCTCGTGATCTCTTCCGGCTTTTATGGCGATATTGTCATCACCATTGTCGAAACGGATATTCTCTATCAATATATTTCTAGAATACTCCGGGTCAATGCCATCATTGTTGTGGTTTAATGCGTGATAACTCACACCTCTTACCGTTATGCTTTCCGATTTCAACAAATGCAGACACCAAAAGGGCGCATCCTCAATACGGACATTCTCCACCAGGATATTCTTACAACTAAAAAACTGGATAAGCTGTGGACGCAGATAATGATCTTTTCCAAAGAGCCGTTCGCTCATCGGCACGCTCTTGTGGTTCATCTCGCGCGTCAGTAGTTTGTCGGCTCCTTCTTTATCTTTATAACTATCCCAAACCCTACCGCCTTCACCATCAATGGTTCCTTCGCCGGTAATAGCAATATCATGACAGTTATAGGCATAAATAAGTGGACTGTAATTATAAAGCATCGTGCCTTCCCAACTGGTGAGTACCATCGGTAAGTAATGCTCGGGTGCATCGCTGAACCGAATCTTGGCTCCGGCCTGAAGTTGCAGGTTTACATTGCTCACGAAGTGAATCGGGCCATTGAGGGTATAGATGCCACGAGGCACAATGATAGTACCTCCGTTATGCTTTTTGCAGTATGCCATCGCTTTATCAAATGCCGGCTTGCTGTTCGATACCGAATCGCCTTTAGCGCCGAGCTTTGTAACGTTTACTGTAAACTCAGGAATCACCGGCAATTTGATTTGATGCTGTATCGAATCAACAACTGCAGTAGGGAAGTTGAGTGTTTGAGCATGCAGATAGCAGCCACATAGCAAGATAAAGAGAGAGAATACTACTCGTTTCATAAGAATTTCATGGGTGTATATTGTTATTTCGTATTTAGTTCTTTATCGGGTAAATCTAATGGTTCCGGGAACGCAAGTTACAAACTACGAGTGTTCGGGTTTCTACGCATTGATTAGTTCAAGTCTGAGCGTAGCGGAGATCCGCCGGTAGTCGGACAGGCTTTGGACTGATAATTTGGAAGTTTTCAACTTCTGTTATCAGTTATAAACTGATTTATTTTCAGCACAAGTTACGCTTCGCTAAACTTGCGCTATCCACCGACTGCTAAACTATAAACTTGGACTAAGAAGGGAATCGTCGCAGCCTGCATTCTTTCTATGGTTATATTTCTCCTATGGAGAAATTCCATATCCCGCGCTTGCCAACGCTCCCGCCGATTTGTAATCGTTGTGTTGCTCGTTAGAGCAAAAAAGGGAAATAGATTGTTTTTTCAAAACAAGACATAAAATACCTTTGCTTTATTGACTACATATATATTCGCTGCTATATTGTCTGAACCACGATTGTATCAGATTAAAAGGATATATCAGATTTTCAAAGTATCTGTCTTTATCTGATTCATCTGCTGAATCCAGGTTCAGACAATTTCCCCTGTTCGCCGTAGCGTAAATAATGCTTCCCGATGTTTGGCATAGCGTCCCGCTATGTCAAAGCTAGAAGGAAAGCTCCTGCTTTCCATATTCAATTTTTGATATGCAAGGCAAGAGCCTTGCTTTTAGCACGACGAAGTCTGGAGACTTCGCCGAACTCAACGTTGCCAACCTACGCTGAACCGATGTCGTTCCTTATTCAAATAAATTTGATTGAAGTGATTTCGTTTTCGAACTTTTATATTTCTTGATTAAATTTTCAAGCAATTCATCCTTTGTGTTCGTAATTCTATTTTCAATGTACCATATAAGTTGATTTTCAGACAAAAGCTTAATTCTTCTGTAGGGTGAGTTATTCTGATTCAACTTAGATTCTAAATCAGTAATAAACTCATAATAAAGATCAGTATTCGGGTTTTCTATAATTTTGTTACTTATGATTATAATTGAAATGTCAATATCTAAGTCTTTATTTCTTGCAAATGCTCCTAAATTACCTAAAGATTGAAATAAGAATTGAGTATCACCATAAAAACCGTCAGTAAAATATACCTCTTTTCCATAAAAACCATTCATTTCTGCAATACTGCTGTAATTTAAAATCGTAACAAGATTTAATCCTTCTGGAGTAATCTTTACTGTCTCTTTTTTAGCCATTTTGTTATCTGATTATCATAATTATTAGGAATTCTTTTCAATGTCAACCCATTAAACCTTTGTTCTTTGTGTGATTTCAAGAAAATCTGTTTCACTCAAAGTCTTTATGTTACAACCTTCACTGTTGTATTTAATGACTTTCTCCATTTTCGAAGGACCTGGCTCTGCACCAACTATCACAAAATTGGTTCTTTTGGTAATTGCAGTATCAACATCAGCTCCCATTTCTTTGGCTATTCTAGCTATAGAAAGTCGGTCAATATTGTAAAAAACTCCTGTAATAACAACTTTTTTAGAATAAAATAGGCTGTTTTTATCTGCATTTTCCAAATCAGGTTTTAATGAATCTCCTTGTATTCTTTCGTGACCATCAAAGTTGCTGAATTGTTGTTTTTTAGTCCTCGTTTTCGCTGTAGGTTTCAGTGTTACATTTGAAAAGTCAGGCTCAATACCGTCCAATACTTTAAGGTAAACCCTTGCACATGCCTCCGCATCGCAACAAGCATCATGGTGATTATCCAGACTGATATTAAATGAAGCGCAAGCATCATTTAATTTCTGTCCTGTCTTGATATATGTGCAATCATAGTCAAATGAAGGAATTTCAATATTGTAAAAATCTAACGTCTGGTGCAAGCAATTAATGTCAAACTCTGCGTTATGAGCAACTAATTTCTTGTTTTCAATTATTGGATAAATTTTCTCCCAGATTTCTGGGAATGTGGGTTTGTCGTAAGTTTTGTCGGCTGTTATCCCGTGTACTTTCGTATTCCAAATAGAATATTCGTTATTCGGCGGTTGGATTAGTTCGTTTACTGTTTGCATTAACTCTCCATTTTCAAAAACTGCTAATCCTATTTGACAAATACTCCACCGTTTTCCAATTGCAGTTTCTACATCTATAGCAACAAAATTTTTGTTTGTATTTCTTGTCGGTTGTATTAGTTGTGGTTGGACTTGAATTGGTTTAATACTCTCCTTTGAATTTGTCAAAGTATGTATGTAGTTTTCTAATTTGATTCCACTATCTCTTAATTCAATTGCGAAGTTTGATACAATCAATGACATATCATCTTTGATAGTTAGGTCTAAATCAAAGTGTATTAATAATGTGTCAATCAAGTCAGGCAGTTTGTTGTCTTGTGCAATTTCTTTGATTCTGATATATTTAATATTGTAATCAGATATATGATTTGAGACTAAAACTTTTTCAAGTATTTTGGATTCTTCATCCCAGCAAACTATTAAATTCGCATTAAATGAGTCTCTAAGTTCAAAAACCTCCCAAACAGTTTGAAAAGAAAAATCCTCAATAAACTCAAGACTAATATCAAGTAATTCCAACGTCTTTTGAAACTTTTTAGTTTCAATAATCTGTTTTGGTGGACTGAAATCATAAGTTTCAGAATCAGCAATACTATCGTCTTTAATAAAACAAACTCCAATTTGAAATGCACTTAAAAGATTATCAGTACCTTTTAAAAATTGTATTCCAATTAAATCAAACTTGTTTCCAAAATAATCCTTAAAGTTATATGGGTTTTTAAATTCTCCAGTTTTTATTTTGGTTTGAATTGCTTCTTCAAACTCGGGTTTTAATTTCATTCCTCGATTTTTCATTTCCTGATAAATCGGCTCTAAGGTTAGTTTCAATTCACCCTGCACGAATTTTAAAAATCTATAATCATTCGCCATTTCTGGGTTTGGAAAGCAAACATTTACCTTAATCTGTTGATTCGGATCAGTGGAATAGTTATTTCCTTGTTCTTTCTTTTTATTCCCGTTACTAATTGCGAAAATAATTATAAATGAGAATACTAAAATTAGAATTACTGCTGTCATATTTTTGTTTTTTATAATTACTGCAAACAATTTATAAGGGTATCTAGGTGTCCTTATCTAAACTTTAGTCCTTGATAATTTTATTATTACATCTGTATCAATGAGGATCTTATTACTTTGGTAAGAATTTACTATAGGTGCTCTTGTATATTTAAGATTTTCCTTTTTCTTCTCCTTTTCACACACCAAAAATACGAACTCTTTTTAACGCCACCAAGAGAAATTAAAGTTATTTTTAAGCAAATCAAAACATTCTTAGTCACTACTAAATTGGGGGAGTAAAAAAACCGCTCCAACAGTGCAGTTGAAGCGGTTCTTCGTTCTAAAAATCTGTCGATGACCGACTTGATTTACGTAATCCAGATAATCTGAATGCTGCACCATGGACCGGCTAGTTCGGGATGTTTTGTGTTGTACCAACGGAAAAAGATATACAGATTTTTTCCTCCGTTATTATCGCCTACCGAAAAATTAAACGATCCTTTGGTGGATAAATCGCGTATCATTCCCTCTGCCGATGGCGAAGTGGGCGGTGTCGTGCCTATCAGATAGGAATACTGTACACTGTCGGCCTCATCAAAAATACTGGCACGAGCACTGCTGCTACTGTAACATTTTGCCGAGATGATACCTCCGCCCAATGATTGAAGTGTAACCGATACGGGTTCCGAAATGGATTTTGTTTGTACCGAACGGTTTGTTTTTTGTAATGCTCCTTTGCGAATGTTGAAAACCTCCATATCCACTATCGTGGCATTGGGTGATACTGCAATGCGATCCAGAATATATCGGGTTTGATCGTAAGTAATCACCTGGTCGATGATATTGTACGCCTGATCGATAACCGCTGTAGTGCGGGTGTTTTTCTTGTCCGTGTATTTCAGATACAGCGGTTTCCATTCAGTCAACATGTTTGATAAGAATTGTACCTCATCACTTCCGATACCTACTCTTTCGGCGTTGGTGGTCGGATTGCCTTCCAGCAGATAGGCCACAATTCGATTGATATACGGATCGAACGGATCTATCCCACGTGGAATGCGCCTTTGTTCAGCCATAGTTGCCTCCTTTTTTTGGGGTTGTTGTTGTTTTTTCTCCTGCACGCTCTTGCAGTCGGGGGACAAAGATAAATACCTGTCTGTTAGTATCCAATAGTTCTGTGACGGATGCAGTTATTTTGTGACGATTGGCTTGTTTTTCTTTATCTCCTGTGACGGTTGGCAGTTGAAGGTGGGACGGATGGAGGATTTTTATCAGTTATCAGTGAACAGTTATCAGTAATCAGTTGTCAGGAATTAGTCAACAGTTCAGTAGTAGTAATTAAATAATGGCGCATAAGTAAATCTAGAAATAAAAAAAATAGAACGCGGATAGACGCTGATCTAGCGGATTAAAAAACGGATTTATATTCCGACAAGTCGGAATGATTTTCAACCATTTACTGTCTTATCAGTCATGCTTGCATGACTTAAATCTGTTTTAAATCCGTTCAAATATCATCCGTTTTTATCCGCTTAATCCGTTAAATCCGCGTTCTATTCTTTTTGAAAAAATACGACATTATATTATGACCATTACTTATATAGGAGAAATCATTATTATATATTCAAATAGGTTGATTGGTCAATACTAAGTAGCAGGAAAAATATAATGTCCTATAATCAAATAAGAAGAAATAGAAGAATGGAACGCGGATAAACGCGGGTCTAGCGGATAGAAGAAACGGATTTTAATTTCGACAAGTCGAAATGATTTTCAAAGACTTGCAGTCTTATCAGTCATGCTTGCATGACTTAAATCTGTTTTAGATCCGTTTAATTATCATCCGTTTTCATCCGCTAGATTCGTCAAATCCGCGTTCTATTCTTTTTGAAAAAATACGACATTATATTATGACCATTACTTATATAGGAGAAATCATTATTATATATTCAAATAGGTTGATTGGTCAATACTATTCATTGCCGTCCTTTTTAAAGGACGGTCAAAATAAAAAGAAATAACCGGCTTTAGCCAAACATTTCATCTCTGAATTTTGGCTAAAGCCGACTCGGATATTAGAATTCATTACCGCCATTTAAAAGTGACGGCAATGAAAGTTGGAAGCCAAATATTAAAAGCAAAGCTTGTCCCGAACTCAGGTGAACAGTTATCGGTTGGCCGGAATTAGCGCTAAACGCTTATTGATTACATCTTTGAATTTCTTCGATACCGGAATTTCTACGTTGCTGTTTTTAATGCAGAGCTTGTTAGTCCGTATTCGACTTTTGTGGTGGTCTACATGCTGCATATTAATTATAAATGAGTTGTGACAACGTACAAAATGAGGAAGTGTCTGCATGTTTATTTCTGCCTGATTCATTGTACAGCGAGATATATCGGTATAATGTTCGCCATTTTGATAATGATGCAGATGGATATTGTTTCTATGGGCTTTGATATACTGGATAGTATGGATTGGGAAATCATTTTCCACAGTTTGCAGGCAGTTGTTTTCTATCGGAGTAGGAGTGAGAATGTCGCTAACGGGGAAAAGATACTGCCACCTGAGTAGCATTACTTTTGCAACTTTAGGCATTAGTCCATAGCTAAAGGTGAAGAACTGTACTTTCAGCATGGAGTAAAGGCTTAGTTCGGTTTTTTCTATCAGCAAACCTTCGTATAGCCAGTTGGCAAAACCCAGCAGAACAAAAAATAGTAGGGTGGTGAGTAGTTCGCGGCGCATCGTCCAGTTTTCGGGGGCATAACACCGCTCACAATAGTGGGGCAACACAGCGTAAATAATGGAGTAGGCGAGAAGGAATACAATGCCAAAGCCTGCTACATAGAGTGCTTTGTGCGATTGATGCCAGTAACTGATGCCATAGGGTTGCTGGATGTATATAAACAAAGGTGTACATATTGATAGCGCGAAGATGCAAGACCATCCTCCTTTTTTCCTTACCGACAGCTCGAATGGTCGGTTGAGGAAAGATTCAACGATTGCTACAGGAACCATATTTCTTTCAGATAAATTATACGATCTGAGTTATTATGCATGCGTATGCGGTTATCCTATACATGCCTTGAAGCTGCTTGCGTGCACTGTCAAGTCACTTCCATGCCTTTTGAAGCTTCTTGCCAACGTTGTGAAGTTACTTCCACATCCTTTCAAGCTTCTTGCCAACGCTGTGAGATTTCTTCCATGCACTGTCAAGAGTCTTGACAACGCAGTGAAGCTTCTTCCACGCACTGTCAAACATTCCGACAACAGCGGGAAGTTATATCTATATGCACGCAATTGCCCTAAATGCTGATGGAGGCTTGCCCTAAAAGCCCTGAGCAGCTATGAATAGATAAACAGACAGTGTCAGTGCCTTTGCAGTTTTTATCCCCGTGTTCTCGCCCGGCATCCTACCAGATTGTAGGAGTAGAACAGTTTATATGGCTTGAGCGCCTGCGCAATAAAGCTATTAGGTTAATAATGTGCAAATATAAAATGATTTTAATTAACTGCCAAATAATTTGCTGATAAATAAAGTAAGTAATGGTTTGAATATAATGTCGCATTTTTAAAAAAGAATGGAACGCGGATTTGACGGATTAAGCGGATGAAAACGGATTATATTTGATCATGTTTAAAACGGATTTAAGTCATGCAAGCATGACTGATAAGGCACTAAGTAGTTGGAGATCATTTCTACTTGTCGAAAATTAAATCCGTTTTTTCTATCCGCTAGATAAGCGTTTATCCGCGTTCCATCCTTCGATATATTCTTATCTGATTATGGGACATTATATCTTTCCAGCTACTTAATACTAACACCAATTGGCTAAAACAACTCTCACCGCAATTATTTTTCGAATAGGATGTAATATTTTTCATCAAACGACGTCATATAAGTAAGCAGGATAATTCTCGAGAGCTGATAATTAGTTATCTTGCAGCGCGTACGTAATCAATGTCAATCACAACCGTCAAGACGACTCGTTTTTTTGAAACTGTATGGATTCAACACAATTTAATGCTAACATACTCTCACTTTCCGATAAATTATTTCGACTGGCAAAATCGATGCTGCGGAATACGGAAGCTGCACAGGATGCTGTGCAGGACCTGAGTATGAAATTGTGGGAAAAACGAAACAGTCTTGATGAGGTTGAAAACGTACCTGCTTTTACAATGAGAGCCATGCGGAATTTGTGTCTGGATACCATTCGGAAACAAGGTGATGAAGATGAGCTGCCTGCTGAATTCGAATTTGTGGCACCTAATCCGCACCAGCAAGCCGAGCAGAAGGATTTGGCCGGCCGCGTGCGGGATATGATTGATAATTTGCCCGAGCTACAGCGAACCATTATCCGAATGCGTGATGTAGAAGGAATGGAAATATCGGAAATTGCTTACATCACAGCCATTAAAGAAAATGCGGTAACGGTAAATCTCTCGAGAGCACGACAAAAGATAAGAGAAAAAATACTATACGAACAAAAATATGTGGAGGAGAATATATGGAAAGAATAAACAAGCTACTGGACAACTATTTTAAAGGCGAGTCAACCCTTGCCGAAGAAGTTGAGCTGAAACAGTATTTTACAACCGGAACTATTGCTCCCGAACACAAAGCCTACAGTGCATTATTTCAGGCGTTTGGGCAGGAATTGCAGCAGAAGTACACAGCCCCGATAACAACCGTTTTACCAAAGCAACCTTCGGGTAAGCGGATGTGGGTGAGAGCATTTGTTTATTCAGGCATTGCAGCCTCTTTGGTGTTGGCCGTGTGGATTCAACGTCCACGTCAGGAAGCAGATTATGCTATTATTCGTGGACGACGGATTGACAACCCGGAATATGCTCAACGATATGCGGAGAAAAAGCTGAATGATGTGAATGAAATGTTGCAACACCGGTTGAAACCACTCAGGGATGCCGAAACATTAAAAGAGAACCTCCGAAATGTGGGTGAGGGTGGAAGTGATAAAAGTCAGGTCATTGAATAAGATAAAGACTATGTTGAATTGATCGTATTTATTGTTGTATTCTCCCGAGGAGAGGGACTTTACAGAGTGCGAACTAACAATAGAATCTACTTTTTGAGATGCAGTGTCCCCTTTCTCCTTTGGAGAAAGGGTTAGGGATAGAGGTCGTTAAATAAAACATATTCGAAATAAAACATATTCGAAATAAAACATATCAATAATAAAATAAAGACTATAACATTAAAAATCAAAAAGAAAGATGAAAAAGATAATTTTATTAGTTGCCGTGCTGTTTATGGCAGTGGCAAGCCAGGCACAAACTCTTCAGAGTTTATTTGAAAAATACAGCGAAAACGAAAACTTCGAGTATGTATCCGTAGGTGGAAACGGAATGACAGTGGCTTCGGCCAATGGGAATGTTGCTAAAAGCAAGAATACCAATCCCAAGAAGAAAACAACTAAAATCCTTACCCTGAAAGCAGGTGCCGATTCTCAAATTATGAAAGCATTTGAAACAGATTTAAATGCTGTGCTGGAAGCCGGTAAGTTCGAAACAACACTGGAAACACGTAGCAAAGGCGAAAGTACCCACATTTATTATCGCAGTTTGGGAAATGATAATGCCGACCAGCTAATTGTTGCCAAAACCAAAACAGAATTAAGTCTGATATGGGAAAGTGGCAAGTTGGGCAAAGGACAAATGAAATACGGAATCTCATCAACTGATGATGTAGATGATTTAGAAGATATGGACTTAGGTATGCATTAAAAGATACATTTTGTTTATTAATCTTCTGAGATTAATAAAATCAAGCCAACTCGTTGTGAAACTCGTTGGCTTTTTTATTTCAATATCTTAAGAGGAGCCCGGGGAAATGCTGGTATTGCTCATTCAAAAAAATAGTACAGATACTTTATCTTTAAAAATATAATTCTTACATTTGCCTAAAATTCTCCGAAAATGAAACGAGCATTAAAACAGATGTTTAAACCGAAGACCATGTTTATTGCGAGTTCCATGCGACAACAATCAAAAAAATAAAAATGAACGCATGAAAAAGATACTATCCTACCCTTTCTCTCTATTGGTTTATTTATTCTTCTTTTTTTTCATCTGTCTGTTTCACCCTATTCAATGGGTTTGTTTGAATGTTTTTGGCTATCAGGCGCATAAAAAGAGTGTAGATATTCTCAACTTTTTCCTGTTAAGGATTTTGTATTTTACGTTTTCTACTTTCGACGTTGAAAACAGAGAGTTTGTTCCCGAAGGAAAACCGGTGATATTTGTATCCAACCATCAGGGATTGTACGATATCATAGGATTTGCCTGGTTCTTGCGTAAATTTCATCCTAAGTTTGTAAGTAAGATTGAACTTGGCAAAGGCATTCCCAGTGTGTCCTATAATCTGAGACATGGTGGCTCGGTGCTGATTGACAGAAAAGATCCTAAGCAGTCCTTACCTGCTCTAAAAAAAATGGGTGAATATATTGAAACAACTAGTCGCTCTACGATCATTTTCCCTGAAGGTACACGCACAAGAGACGGACATCCCAAAGCTTTTGCGCCGAGTGGGTTGAAGATTCTGTGTAAGTACGCACCAAGTGCCTATGTGGTGCCGGTGACTATCAATGACTCGTGGAAAGTGTTCAGGTATGGTAATTTTCCACTTGGCCTGGGCAATAGATTGCGGTTTACAATTCACCCCCCGATAAAGGTTAGCGAGTGTGACTTTACTACGCTTTTCGAAAGAACCGAAAAAGCAATTGTTGATAACATTGTCAACTAGTAGGACGAAGTTTGAAAATAAGAACCAAGGTGATTTTTGAACGCAAATAACGCAACAACCCCAAATTTACGCAAATCGTAATTTGTGTTTGTTGCGTTTCCATTTGCTGTTTTGGACAGTTTCATTTGTTTTATGCCGATTGCAGAAATGAATATTAGAATACTGAAAGGTGTGGTGTCAAAGATCTGATTTAAATAAATATATTTTCTCAGGTTCGGTGCTACGCACTTTATAATTAGCTTTTTTGTAATTCTACAACTGGTTCGCAACTACGTTGCTATTAGGTGCGTAGCACAGAACATAAAATGTAGATTGAAATAAGAACGGGTATTTTTAAAAGTGAATCCTTATTTTTACACTCTACCTGAAAGGATTCAATTCATATTTAATACCACTTCTTCTTCAGCCAAAATGCTACATTCACCAGTCCTATCATCACCGGCACTTCTACAAGCGGTCCGATAACGGCGGCAAAAGCTTCTCCGGAATTAATCCCGAAAACAGCAATGGCAACAGCTATAGCCAGCTCAAAATTATTACTGGCTGCGGTAAACGATAGGGTTGTAGATTGCTCGTAAGTGGCACCTGCTTTCTTGCTCATAAAAAATGAACCCATAAACATGATGACGAAATAAATAAGCAATGGCACAGCTATCAGCACCACATCCATTGGGATTTTTACAATATACTCACCTTTGAGCGAGAACATAACCACAATGGTGAATAACAAAGCAATGAGTGTTAGCGGACTTATCTTAGGAATAAATTTGGTGTGATACCATTCCTTACTTTTCACCCTGATAAGAATAAAACGTGTCAGAAATCCGGCAATAAACGGAATACCCAAATAGATAAATACACTTTCGGCAATTTGTCCGATCGTAATTTTCGAAACGGCATCGCTGGTTGGAATGCCAAACCATGCTGGTGCTACAGCTATAAAAAACCAGGCATATACCGAGAAGAAAAGTACCTGAAATATGCTGTTGAAAGCCACCAGACCTGCTGCGTATTGCGTGTCGCCTTTAGCCAGATCGTTCCACACAATCACCATGGCAATACAACGTGCCAATCCAATCATGATGATACCATACACATATGGTAGGTTGGAGTTGTTTTCGCCCGGGAAGAATTTGAAAAGAAGGATGGCGAGTGCAAACATCAGTGCAGGTCCTATAATCCAGTTTTGAACCAGTGACAACCCCAGAATTTTGGTGTTTCGAAACACTTCGCCCAGCTCTTCGTACTTTACCTTTGCCAATGGCGGATACATCATTACTATGAGGCCAATGGCGATAGGAATATTGGTGGTACCCACCGAAAAATTGCTCCAGAACGTGGCAACATTAGGACTTAACCAACCTGCGAATACGCCAATAAACATGGCCAGAAATATCCAAAGTGTGAGGTATCTGTCGAGAAATTTTAGTCTTGTCTTCATAATTTATTGATTTGGAGTAGTTATTCGGAGTGCGACTTAGAGTCGCGCCCCGAATTGTTTTTAGTTCTTGATTAATTCGCAGCATTCCAGTTTTATACAAATCGTTCGTTTTGGGCTTACTGTTAGCGTTTCTGTTACTATCGGATAGCCAAGCATATCAAGTAGTTTCTCATTTAGTTTCCGGTTTTCACCTTTATAAGGATGGCAATGAATATGTATAGCCGGATTGAAATTCAATTCAATAATCGCATAATTATCATCGCCGGCTTCTTGTGTGTAATCGGGAATAATCATGTCGAGTCCGGTAATTTTTACGTCCAATGCCTGTGCTGCTTTAACTGCAATCTTTTTGTACGACTCAGAAATGTCATCCGTAAAATCAATACTGTCGCCGCCCGTGCTAATGTTCGAATTCTCTCGGAGGAATACCGTTTCATTTTCCAACGGAATAGTATCAAAGTCTTTGTATTGAGCTTTTAGGAACATCAATTCCGCCTCACCCAATTGAATTTTCTCAAGTGGCGTATGATAGCCTTTTCCCCGCAAAGGATCCTTGTTTTTCTCAACGACCAGTTCCCGAATGGTATGCCTGCCGTTGCCGGTAACATTTGCCGGAACACGATGCAAAATACCCACCACCTCATCGTTCATTACAAATATCCTGAACTCTTTGCCGTCGATAAATTCCTCTATCAAAATGCTTTGATCTGCATCAAAAGCAATATCAATGGCTCTTTCAAAGATGCGAACATCGTCGTTGTTTTTTATAATTGTAATTCCAAGCCCGAAGTTGGTCGATTTTGGTTTAATAACTACCGCTTTGTCTTTGAAGTATTGAAAATCGGCTTTCGCCATTGTGCTATCCGTGTAATTCAACCCCTTGGGTACTCTGATGCCGTGTTCATCCAGAATTTGCTTCGTTAGCGCTTTATTTTCCATCGCCAAAATACTGGCGTAATTATCGAGCGAAGTCTTCGTTGCCTGACGCACGTATTGAATGTTTTCATCGCGCTTTAAACGAATGAAGTTTTCGTCTCTGTCGAGAATATCAAATGCAACACCACGGCGTACAGCTTCCCGCAGCACGAGTTGAGTCGACAGTTCCATATCCTCCAACCCTTTGAAGTTGAATTTATTTAGTTTGCTTTCTTGTAAATAATTCTTTGCCATAACCAAATGGAACGGAATAAATCCATTTACATCTGTCTCGTTTAATACCTGCTGAACAATTCTTCGTTCGGGATATTGAATCTTTTCCTGAACATATTTAAATGTGTCCAAGTAGCTCTGATTCTCAATGCCAAGTGTTGTAAATAAGTTTTGCATATTCGAAATCATCAGTCCGGCTTTCTCCCATGCATCCGATTTCGAACCATCTTCGGAGATAAAGATTAGTTTTTCTAGCAAACCATACAAGGAGACATTTCCATGATTCAAATTTGCAATGGACTGAAATTCTGATGTGAAATCATTTTGCTCGTCGGTTAGTAAACCGTAAATAGCCAGCCAATGAATGAACTGCAGCATCTCCTGAGTAAGACCGATTTTACTCATTGGATTGATGTCAATAAAACGTGCTTCGACGTAAGTGATATGCTCCGAGTTATTGATAAATTTTGGTCGTACCGATGCGTACAACTCCTTTCCTGCCGATAGTGTTCCCTTCTTTACCATCTCCTCTATGCTCTGAAGGTAGCCTTTAGCAGAACTGTAATCGGGATACAGATCTTCGAGATTCCCGTACCCAAAGCAGCTGTTGCGAAGCGACAGTCCACGTGTTTTGGAATTAAAATAGATGGGCAGGTCGCGACATTTTAGTTCGTAGGTAGGATCCACGATGGGGCTACATCCAAATATCAACACGTAAAGCCAGCGGTATCGGAGGAGTTGTCGTGTTATTTTCAGGTACACTTCATCTCTGAACGCTTCAAATGAAATCTCTTGTGATGTGTTTTGATAAAGCACCTGTAGCAGAGTTTCATTCAGCGAAATATTGAAATGAATGCCGGAAACTGCCTGCTTTTTTCTTCCGTATTTTTCTGCAATTTTTTCGCGGTATTCTTCTTCTTTTTTTCCTTTTTTTGCATAATGAGCAATTGGAATCTCTTCCTCATTAGGCAAAATAGGCGGTATGCTCTGTGGCCAAAGGTATTCATCGTTGAGCTCTATGCTCACAATATCGTGAATGGTTTCGAGAAAACCCAATGCTTCAGCAACGCTTGGCAGTGGCGGCGTGATCATCTCCACCTGACTTTCAGAAAAGTCGGTAGTGATGTAGGCATGACTTAATTTGTCGCCAAATACTGCCGGGTGTGGTGTTTGGGAAATAATTCCATTTTTATCCACCCTGATATTTTCTTTTTCAACGCCAAATAGCCCTTTGAGCCAGATATTCCCTTTTAAGGAAGGTGTATTGTTTGTAAAGTTCAGATGTAATTTCATGCGTTTATTTCAAAAAAAAGGTTTTTGTCTTTTTCAATACATCAAAGTTGATGCTTCATGCAAATGGCTACCGACGGGCAAATAGACGAAAATTCAGTCGTGCTTCCAATGTTTTCAGGAACATCGTTTCTGTTAATCATCTCCCAACCAAGTTTTCCGAACAATTTGTCGGCAGTGGTGGTAAGCAAAAAGAACTCTTTAATGCCTTGTTCCTGTGCTAAAGCAAAGATCTTGTCTATCATTGTGTGGGCAATCATCATGCCCCTGTACAATGGCTTTACAGCCAATGAGCGAAATAAACCATTTTGGTCGTAGGCTTCATATCCGGCGCAACCAATTATTTTCTGATCAATTTCAGCAATAACAAAATGTTGTTTTCTGGGCACAATATCCGAATGTGGCAATTTACATTCATCAAGCAATTGTATAATTGCAGGCAGTTCTTCATCAGTAGCCGTTCGGTAGCTGATAAAGTCGGATTCTTCCAAAGAAGTGGAGTTGCCCGAACACGAATATTGTGTTCGGACTAAACTTTTGCGTGCCAGTTCGGCATATTTTTCCTGAAGACTTTGTTTTGAATCCTCTGTGCTCATAACTGTGGCTTTATTTGTTCTGTATAGAATTTGTAAAATCCGGCTTTGATTTCATCCCGTACGCGGATAAATTCGCTCCAGATAAATTCATCCGTTCCAACGGCATGGCTCGGATCATCGAAACCGATATGCAGACGTTGTTTTACTTTTCCGATAAATGCCGGACAAGCTTCGTTGGCTCCACCACAAACGGTGATGACGTAATCCCATTCTTCACCAAGATATTTTGATACTGAATCGGAAGTGTGTTGGCTAATGTCAATACCGGCTTCTGCCATTGCTTTCACAGCCTTTGCATTTAGTTTACCACTTGCTTCGGTACCAGCCGAGCATACAGTTAGTGTTGAATCGAACGATTGTAAAAAGCCGTGTGCCATTTGGCTGCGGCATGAGTTTCCGGTGCAGAGAATCAGTACTTTCATAATTTGTATTGTTTATATATTTCTGTTTATTTTGTTTATCCTTACATTTCCTTTTATCCGCAAGGTCACGGTTGCATTTTTTGCATTGGAAGTTACAGTTATCGTTTTGAGAAATGTTCCGGGTATTTTTGTGCTAAAATTTATTTTTATACTACCTGTTTTGCCGGGTAAGATGGGTTCTTTTGACCATTTGGCAACCGTACAGCCACAGGAAGGTCGTACATTGCTTATTACCAATGAAGTTTTCTTTTTATTGGTAAATGTGAATTCACAATGTCCCGGACTGCCAACATCAATGATGCCATAATCATGAACCAACTTTGTGAAGACGATGGAATCATTTTGCTTATTTTGTTTCTGTTGGGCTGATACAGCCAATGAGAAGCAGATAAAGCATAAAACAGCAAGTTTTCTAATCATAATTCTACGTGTTTTATTTACAACTCTTTTCAACTCCACAACTTATTTTCCCCGATTTTATTCTTCCGAAGAATGTATCGAAAAGTTCAAGTTTTTCAGTGATACTGGTGTCGCATAAGCAATAGTTGATTTTTAGTCCATCAATCTCGCCATGTATCAATCCCATATCGCGCAATTCCTTCAGATGCTGCGATACCGTTGTACGACTCAGTGGAAGTTGGTCCGAAATATCGCCCGAGATGCAGGTTTTGGTTTCGGCCAGGTACTTCAAAATAGCCAATCGGGCCGGATGTGAAATTACTTTTGCAAAGCAAGCCAATTCTTGTAGCTCTGTGTCAAATACTTCTGGTTTTCTCATTATTCTGTGTTTTATGTCGCAAACATACGACATAAATTTGAAATATCCAAATTAGTGGAATGAAATTTTGATTACAAAACATCGAATCTCCAAATTTTAGAAATTCTCTTTTTTTTGTACCTTTGAGCTTCAATCGATTAAGACTCCTTAGTGCCAGAACAAATATGACCTTGAAACAAATAACTAAGTGGAGTTGGGCATCATGAATTTGAAAAGTAAATTTTAAACCATTCAGAATTATGGAAGAATATGTAAACCAGCTTATTGAAGATATAAAAGAAGCAGTATTATTGGCACCCGAACAAGTTGTGTTTTCCTCTAATGATGAGGAGTTTATGACTCAGATAGCTGTAGCCGAGAATACACCTCCTATCAGTTCCGAAAAACTTATGGGTCTGATGTATCTCCAATTTCCGCCTTCAGAAAGGTTGACAATAGGACAAATGATAGCCCTGAATAAAGCGATTGAAGAAACGTTTTGGGTCTTCAAAATTTTCATTGAACTTCCTGAAGCGGTTCCGGTAACTCTGAGATATGAAATGATACGGGGTTTATTCAAAGAAAAGTTCCACATTATGAATGGGTTAAATTGCCATCTCGATTTTTGCTCGGGAGATTGTCCACCATGTGCAATTGCCGATTATTGCAGTATTAATCTTGAAAACAAGAAGAAAAGCCTTATATAAAAGTTATCTGTTTTACACAACTTTCGAACATGTAGATATGAGATAAACCATTTTATAATCTAAAAATTATAAAGTTGTGTAGGTACTGAGTACTTTGCTTTTTTACTCTACAAATTATCTTTCCCGATTTCGCTTTTCCGAATAAATTTGAAATGTTCCATACTTTCTGCTATGCAGTTTCTTTATAATCATTTCTGATTTTCAGCAGATTAAAATATAATTCAAAATATATTTCTTTTTGATGTTATGTTTCCGATACTCAATCGTCATTTTAGTAAATGAATCAAGAACGATTTAAGGCAGAGATATTGCCATTACGACAAAGTCTATTCCATATAGCTCAAAAGATACTTGTGGAAGAAGAGGAAGCAGAAGATGCCGTGCAGGAAGTTCTTCTTAAGCTTTGGCGTACGCGGGATTCGCTTGATAAATACGATAGTTTGGCAGCTTTTTCTACCACGGTTATCAAGAACCATTGCCTCGATCGGTTGAAAGTAATAAAGCGGCAGGATCTGCTCGATGAATCCCACACGATAAAGGCGGCGACTGATAATCCTTATTTGGAGTTGGAGAAAAAGGACACGGAGAGACTGTTGATGAAGATTATCGAAAATCTGCCGACACTTCAACAAGCCATTATCAGAATGAAGGATATTGAAGAATGCGAAGTGGAAGAGATTGCCGAGATAACGGGTACAAATGTGGAGGCAGTGAGGATGAATCTTTCGAGAGCCCGAAAAAAAGTACGTGAAGAATACATTAAATGCACACGATCATGAAAATAAGATATAAACATACTTTGAGTTTCGAAAAAGCCGACAAGTTGATTGAAAAATACTACGACGGTCTTACTACTGTTGCTGAGGAAAAAGAGCTGAGAAACTTTCTCTCTCAATCTAATTTGCCGGAACAATACAAGGTTGAAAGAGATATTCTTGGTTTTTTTGAGGAGAAAAAGAAAAAGCACAAACCCACGGTTCAGCTGATACCATTTAAACGTTGGTCGAGTGTGGCTGCTGTGTTGATAGTGGGTGTGTTTTGCATTAAATTTTACATGACTGCTTATCCAACCAATTTTGCTTATGTTGACGGTGAGAAAATAACCGATGTCAGCCAAGTAAAGCAAAACGCATTGGCATCGCTCAATGATTTATCTTCCGATGAAGTAGCAGATGGACTAAATTCTCTAAATGACAGTGAGTTGATTGATCAACAACTCAGTGTATTCACCAATAATTAATTTCGTTTTTCAAGTTACAAGTACAAAAAACAAAAATATGAAATCAATAAAAATGTATTTCGTGCCCATTCTGATCCTGTTTCTGGCAGTATCGCCTTCGCTGTATGCTCAGAAAGACTTGCAGATAAACAAGGTATTTGAACAATATGGTGAGATGAAGGGCGTCACTATGGTGGACATGACCAATGAAATGTTGGACGGTTATGACTTTTCATTGTTTAAAAGCATTACGATAAAAAATAATCCATCAGCAGCTGATTTTATCCGAAAGTGTCTGGAAAAAGATCAGGAAGGCGCCAAGAAAGTGAAGCAAGTGGTTGCAAGTGGAGTGTTGACTTCGGTCTATCTACAACTTCCCCGAAAAGGTCAATTGTATAGGTTGATTCTGTTTAATCAGTCTTTTCAGCAGGAGAATAAGATAACGCTTATTTACATCGAATCGAAAAACGATTCGGAAAACATACTAAAACTCATTTTAAAAAAGAAATAAATATAAACCTCTAATAATAAACGAAAATGAAAAAGATAATTCTATTTATGATGGCACTCTTTGTAGCCTTTTCAATATCTGAAGCCGCCGAACTAAATCAAAACGATACAACCTTTCACTTCAATAAAAAAATCATTCACGTGCAGGATAGTATAGGTCAAGTGAAGGTAAAAGTGTTTGAAGCAACAAACAAAGATTCTATACCCTACAAAGTTGTTTATGAAGGCCAGTTTGCAGAAGAAAAAACCTTTGAGAAATGGACCGTGGTAGAGGAAATCGGACTTCAAATTCCTTTTCTGGGCAAATCAAATGAAAGACATCTAGGAAAGATGGAACCACATTGGGCCGGAATTGGTTGGGGATTTGCTAATATCTCGAATGCCTCCTTCAAGATTAATAACATTGATGGCGTGTCCCTGAAATCCGGCTCGAGTAGTGAGTTTTTTGTCAACCTGATAGAGAAAATACTTCCCATTTACAAAAACAAACTAGGGATTACAACCGGTCTTGGCTTTAACTGGCGTACTTACTCGTTGGACTACAATACACATTTTGTCAATAATAATGGACTGACTGATGTGAATGATGCACCGGTGGGTGTGAAATATGAATATAGTAAATTAAAAACGGCGTATATCACTTTACCTGTATTGCTCGAATGGCAACCGGGTGGATTACACGATAATTTCTTTGTCTCGGCCGGTATCATTTGTGGTGTAAAAACCTACTCAGTTTCTAAAATTAAATTCAAAAATGAATCGGGCGATATGATTAAACGGGTTGAAGATAAGGGCTTGAATGTTTCTCCGCTTTCACTCGATTATTATGCTCAGATTGGTTACGGTTCCTTCAATGTTTTCGCAAAATATTCTCCGTTTAGCATTTTCGAATCGGGTAAAGGACCCGATGTAAGAGCAGTTTCCTTAGGGTTGGTGTTGGACTTTTAAATGGATTGACACAGAAAATGCCATCTTCTGATAAACGGGAGATGGCATTTTTTATGTGTTGAAGAGCTGTCAGAAAATCCAGTTAAACAGAAATCCTACTACCATAATTCCGCCACCTACAATGGCGATAAAAGTAAGAATCAAAGGCATTTTCAATACTTTTCGGAGAATAATCATTTCGGGCAATGACAAGGCGATAACCGACATCATAAACGCCAATGCCGTACCGAGCGAAGCGCCTTTTTCAAGCAGCACTGCAACGATAGGTACTATTCCGGCAGCATTAGAATACAGCGGAATACCAATCAATACCGATAAGGGCACAGAGTACCAGGCAGATTTACCCATGAGCGAGGCCATAAATTCCTCCGGTACATAGCCATGTGCCCCGGCACCAACCAGAATGCCCAATGCTACATACAACCATACTTTACCAACAATTTCTTTTACAGCATTGTAACCCATGCTAATGCGTTGTGAGAAAGTGATTCTTTCTTCTTCTTCGTCAGCCTCGCCAAGTTTGGTAGTATATACCCATTCTTCCACCCAGTGTTCAAGCTTGAGCTTGCCGATAATCCAACCTGCTAGAATGGCTATTGCCAAACCTGTGCCAATGTATATAGCTGCTACTTTCCAACCAAACATACCGTACAAAAGTATAATTGCAACTTCGTTAATCATTGGTGCTGCAATAAGGAACGAAAACGTAACACCCAACGGAACACCAGATTCCACAAACCCAAGAAAAAGAGGGATGGCAGAACATGAACAGAAAGGCGTTACAATTCCCAACAGGGAAGCCATGATATTACCCATGAAAGTTGATTTTCCCTCTAGGGCTTTTCTGGTCCGTTCGGCAGTAAAATAGCTGCGGAGTATTCCCACAAAGAAGATAATCAGGACCAATAACATCACTACTTTCGGAAACTCGAAAATAAAGAATCGCAACGCTTCAGTTAGATGTGCACCTTTCTTCATTACCAAAATAGTATCTATAATCCAGTCGGTTGCAGGTTGCAGGTTGATGTAAATTACATACCAGACCGGCAATAATATCAGTGGTATAATAATGTTTTTATTTAGTTTCATAATTTGATGTGATGATGAAATGATATGCTAATGCGATGGCTATATAATGAATATCAGAATGTAATAAATACCTACTGCAATGAAAATTACTGAAACTACTCTGCGAAACCACAGTTCAAATAGTTTAATTCGATTGTATAATTTTCCAACATTACCAACTGCGTAAGCCAGTAACCAAGCGAAAATGATAACAGGCAAACCTGTGGCAATAGCAAATAGAACAGGTAGGTATAAACCACTGGCACTGGTTACGGTCATTGGAATAAGCATTACGAAATAAAGCACGCCGCTATACGGGCAAAATGCCAGAGCGAAAACCATTCCCAACAAAAGGGTACTCCAATAACTTCCTTTGCCATTTTCTCCAATTTTGTCTGTTAAGCCCGAAAACCCTGGGAACTTGATTTTAATCACATCGAGCATAAATAATCCAATTAGAATGAGTGCTGGACCTAACAATTTCTCACCCCAACCCTGAAAAATCATCGATACGTGCATTTTGCTTGCGCCAAAGAAAATAATTAGAGCCAAGCCCGTGTAGCTAATGGCACGCCCAAGTGTGTAAACCAGTCCATTTACAAAAACCCGACGACGATTTTCGATGTTACGACTAATAAACCCAATTGCAGAAATGTTGGTAGCCAATGGGCAGGGACTAATGGCAGTCATCAGTCCTAGAATAATAGCCGTAAGGAACGAATATTGCGAGTTGTCTAAAATAGTTTGAAGAAAGTCCATAGGATTAGAATAATGGATCGATTGTTTTCTTTAACTCAGCCTTTAGTTTTACAGGGTTACTTTTAGCGTACATAAATGCTTTGTCGGTAAGGTCAACACGTTTGTTAGAACTCGTTATCAGAAGCGATTGACCCTCAGCTTTGCACCTTGTTGCAATGGACTCGGAACTTTTATCATCTAAATTTATCGATTTAAATGTAATCAGACCCTTTTTTGCTTGAAGAGGGTAAAGTGCCAATATGGATTTCTGTGTTTCGGTTTCTACCGCCTGACAGGTTACACATCGTCGAGTGTAATGAAAATAATATACTTCTACTTTCGATGGTTTGGAGATTACTTTTGTTGCTTTAGTTGTCTGGGAATTAGCTGAGAAGAATGATGATATAATTACAGCTACAATTATGATTGAAATGTGCTTTTTCATATAAAAAATATTTTGTTGGTCAATATCTCTTTCAGCTCAGCCATTGATGGTACGCGCCCTTTCATAACAATTTTTCCGTCGATGACTAAAGCTGGAGTAGTCATGACGTTAAACTTTAAAATTTCCATGATATCATCCACTTTTGTAACAGTGGCATCAATGTTGCTTTCTGCAACAATTTCTCTTACGGCTTTTTCAAGTGTTTTACACTTGGGACAGCCGGTTCCCAGAATTTGAATGTTCATTATGATAAAATTTTTACCCCCAAACCGTCAGCTGACGGAGAGTAAGAGTGGTTAGTATTGTTTGTTTATAATTATATCCATAAAACCTTAAAAGGGTATAAGAGTGATTAGTATTGATTAAACCAGACTCTTTATAAGTGAGAATTATGATGACGGACTTGCATAATTCCCCTTTAGGGGTTAGGGGTACAACAATTGGTTTTCTCTTTTTTATTGCTGAAGAATGTTTCGAAAAAAGCGTGTGCTTTTTCCCAGTTCTCCTTGTTAATGCAGTATTTCACTTTAGGGGTTTCTATTTCGCCCTGTATTAATCCGGCGTCTTTCAATTCCTTTAGATGTTGAGACACAGTGGCTTTCGCTATTGGTAATTCGTTGTGAATATCCCCGAAGTAGCAACTGTCCATCGTAGCGAGGAAGTGGAGAATGGTAATCCGTGTAGGATGTCCCATCGCTTTTGCAAAACGTGCAAGCTGTTCGTTGTCAATGTTGTATTCGTTATTCTTATCTGTGTTCATCTGTTTTGTTGAATTGTGTTTGTAGTTCGCAAAATTACGAACAATATTTCGAATAGCATTACAAAATCTTACTTTTTACCGAAAGTAGGCTATATAAGCCATTTATCTCAACTTTTTCATCAAAAAAATACCGACTTTATTTTTTATTTTTTAAAATAATTACTACATTTGCTAAACTATTCTATAGCGCTAACAAAAAAAACATCAATAATATGAAATTCATTGTTTCAAGCACCGATTTATTAAGCCATCTACAAGCAATCAGTCGCGTAATTAACAGTAAAAATTCGCTGCCAATTTTAGACAATTTCTTGCTTCAACTAGAAGGAAATACGCTAACAATGACAGCTTCGGACATTGAAACCACTCTGATAACTTCAATGGAAGTGGAAACTGCCGAAGGAAATGGAAAAGTAGCTGTTGCCTCTCGATTATTGCTGGATACATTGCGCGAGTTTTCTGAACAACCGCTTTCTTTTAATATCAACGATTCTAATTTGGCAATGGTTATTACCTCACCAAATGGTTCGTATAATTTTATTGGCCAAAACGGGGATGAATATCCACGTATGCCCCAATTGCAGGAAGATGCCCGCACTTTGACTTTGGATGTTCGAAGTCTTTTAGGAGGTATTTCTAAAACATTGTTTTGTACGGCCGATGATGAGTTGAGACCGGTTATGAATGGTGTTTTCTTTGACATTGCCGCCGATAGACTAACTTTAGTAGCCACAGATGCTCATAAATTAGTTCGTTATAAAACCAAGCATACTTCTTCTACTATCGTGGAAGGCGATGAAGCGGTGAGTTTTATCCTGCCAAAGAAACCGGCTACCATGTTGAAAAACATTCTTCCAAAAGAATCGGGAGAGGTGCAAATCAATTTTGATAAGAAGAATGCTTATTTCAAATTAGCAAATTATACTATGATTTGTCGTCAGGTTGAAGGTCGCTTCCCGAATTACAATGCGGTAATTCCGACTACTAACCCGTACAAAATTATTATCGACCGTGCTACTTTGCTCAATGCCATGAAACGTGTTTCGGTTTTTGCTAATCAGGCAAGTAATCTGGTGAAGCTGGCTTTTGCGGATAATACAATTCTTATTTCGGCTCAGGATATCGATTTCTCCATTTCTGCTGAAGAAACGATTACTTGCCAATTTACCGGTGAACCTATCAAGATTGGTTTCAAATCATCTTTTTTGATTGAAATTCTAGGTAATATAAACGCATCGGATATCGTGATGGAGCTTTCGGATGCTTCACGCGCAGGCCTTATTCTTCCTTTCGAAAATGAAAAAGATGAGGAAATTCTGATGTTGTTAATGCCAATGTTGCTTAACGATTAATTTACAGTCGATAGTCAGGAGTCAAAGGTCAAATGTCTATGATATTTGGCCTTTGACATTCTTTAATAATTAGAATTTACCCAAGTCCTTGGACCTTTGTCTTTAGACTTTAGACACAAAATAATGAAACTCCAACTCAAAAACCCGATAGTATTTTTTGATCTCGAAACAACAGGTACCAATATTGTTTCCGACAGAATAGTAGAAATAGCCTACCATAAGGTTTCGCCAAACGGTCGCGAAGAAACAAAAAGTATTCGTATTAACCCCGAAATGCATATTCCCGAGGCTTCATCTGCTATTCATGGCATTTATGATGCTGATGTGGCGGATTGCCCCACCTTTAAGTCGGTGGCAAAAGAAATCGCCCGCGATATTGAAGGTTGCGATTTGGCCGGCTATAATTCTAACCGGTTTGATATTCCGTTGTTGGCCGAAGAACTTTTGCGCGCTGAGGTGGACATTGACCTTATGAAACGTAAATTTGTAGATGTACAGGTCGTTTTCCACAAAATGGAACAACGAACGCTGGGGGCAGCCTATAAATTTTATTGTGATAAAGATTTAGTGGGAGCACACGGAGCTGAAGCCGACACATTGGCTACGTACGAAGTTTTGATGGCACAACTCGACCGTTATCCCGAGCTACAAAATGATATTGAGTTTTTATCGAAATATACCACTCAGAATAATAATGTGGATTTTGCCGGTCGAATGATTTATAATGATAAAGGCGAGGAGATTATCAATTTTGGTAAATACAAAGGACAGAAAGTTGCCGATGTGCTGAAAACAGATATGGGATATTATGGGTGGATGATGAACAGCGATTTTCCGCTTCATACCAAAAAGATATTGACGAATATTAAACTAAGGGATTTCAATAAATAAGAATTTCCCAAGTAGTCATAAAACTAAACAGGAGTGAAAGTTCTAAACTTTCACTCCTGTTTGTTTTTAGTGTATGTGTGCCATTCCGAAATGCGACATGTATTCAATAACCACGTAAATTCCCATTATGATAAAGATAACTGCAGTGATGCGACGGAACCAGACTTCAAAAACTTGAATCTTGTCGTAGAAGTTGCCTAATCCGGCAAAACTGTAAGCAAGAATCCATGATACGATAATTACCGGTAAGCCTGTGCCAATTGCAAAAATTACAGCCAGTAGTAATCCGGCAGGCTCGGCCAGGGTGAGTGGAATTAATCCACCAAAATACAACACCCCACTGTAAGGGCAGAAAGCAAGTGAGAAAATAATACCTAAAAATAAGGACCATTTTGCACTCCCCGAAACCGATTTATTGATGATGCGTTCGCTAAAACTGCCCGATTCATGGTGTTTAGAACCATGCTTGTGAAATTTGAAAAACTCCAACATAAACAGTCCGCCGATAATTAAAAACGGTCCCAATAGCATTTCGCCATAGGTTTCGAAGAAATGTTGAGTTGGTAGTACGCTACCACCGAGGGTGAATATGGCTGCGAGACCAGTAAAAGCAATTATCTTGCCCAAGGCATACATTAGCCCGTTGAGGATTATTTGTCTCTTATTGGCAACATTTTTGCTTAGAAAGCCTATAGCTGTAACATTTGTACACAGCGGACATGGACTAATTGTAGTCATTAAACCTAAAATAAAAGCTGTGAGCACAGGAAAAGTGCTTGTAGAAAGGAAAGTGTGTAAGAACTCCATGACTTTTTTATTTGTTATTTTCAACTCTCCATAAACCAAAAAATGGCGGTAGAATTGTGAAATATGATGTGTTTATTTTTGTCTTTGAAAAAAATGTAGTAGTTTTACTTTTATTGTTTGCTAAGGCATTTTAATAGCTCAAAGGCTCTTTTGGCACAATGATTGTTGCTAATCAGAACGCTCTATTTTAATTGAGTTACTTATATGAAAAACGGAATAAAAATTTTGATGTTGACTCTTTTCTTGTGTTTGGGTTTGTCCATTCACAGTCAGGACAATGTTTCCGTTCCACAACGTACACCCGAACAAGAAGCTGCTAAACAAACCGAGAAAATACAACAAGAATTAAATTTGACAGCTGATCAAATAAAACAACTATACGAGATAAATTTACGTTATGCTCGTGAGCGACAAGTTTCGAATACAAGAAGTCAGGCCATGGAGCGTATAAAAAATAAGAATACCGAAATGCAACGTATTTTGACCGAAAATCAATACAATCAGTTGCAAAACAAGCGATATGAAAGAACTTCTATTGAAAATCAAAATATAAATAGAAATGCCTCAAATGCAACCGGATTTCGTTCTTCTACCGATTATAGGACAAATTCTGCTGTGAGAGTAATGTCGTCTGATGTGAATCTCAGAAGTTCTTATCGTTCCGCACCTCTCTCAAATTCAATTGTTCCTCAAACTGTTCGAAGAAACCAAAGATCTTCGCAATCAGGTAGCGGATCATCGCGACCTCAGAGTGTAGCTCCATCTTCTACGCGAAGTTCATCAACTTCAACTCGTACAACGCCGCCAGCAAATTCGTCAAGACGCTAATTTTATGGCGAATCCGTATTTTAGTTTTAAACAATTTACAGTGTTTCATCATAAATGTGCCATGAAAGTGGGCATTGATGGTGTGTTACTGGGTG